>ENA-OSEO01000066-OSEO01000066.1-sediment-metagenome-genome-assembly--contig:-NODE-66-length-272899-cov-13.850914_pt1 | contig 272899 bp, 272 predicted proteins | sample MGYA00237883_ERZ534232 | MGnify/ENA metagenome assembly ERZ534232
CCACATACTCCACCGCTTGTGCGGGCCCCCGTCAATTCCTTTGAGTTTCAGCCTTGCGACCGTACTCCCCAGGCGGGATGCTTAACGCGTTAACTGCGGCACCGAGAGTAAACTCCCGACACCTAGCATCCATCGTTTACAGCGTGGACTACCAGGGTATCTAATCCTGTTTGATCCCCACGCTTTCGCACCTCAGCGTCAGTTGCCGGCCAGGTGGCCGCCTTCGCCACTGGTGTTCCTCCAGATATCTACGGATTTCACTCCTACACCTGGAATTCCGCCACCCTCTCCGGCACTCAAGCATCGCAGTATCGAATGCAGTTCCCCGGTTGAGCCGAGGGCTTTCACATCCGACTTACGACACCGCCTACGTGCGCTTTACGCCCAGTGATTCCGATTAACGCTCGCACCCTCCGTATTACCGCGGCTGCTGGCACGGAGTTAGCCGGTGCTTCCTTCAGAGGTACCGTCAGCAAAGAGGCCTGTTCGACCTCAATGGTTTCTTCCCTCTAGACAGAGGTTTACGACCCGAAGGCCTTCTTCCCTCACGCGGCGTCGCTGCGTCAGGCTTTCGCCCATTGCGCAATATTCCCCACTGCTGCCTCCCGTAGGAGTCTGGGCCGTGTTTCAGTCCCAGTGTGGCTGATCATCCTCTCAGACCAGCTACTCATCGTAGCCTTGGTAGGCCATTACCCCACCAACAAGCTAATGAGACGCGGGCCCATCTAAGAGCGGCAGCTTGCAAGCAGAGGCCGCCTTTCCCCCATACGTGAAATATGAAGCGTAGCCGGTATTAGCAGCAGTTTCCCGCTGTTATCCCGATCTCCTAGGTAGGTCACCCACGCGTTACTCACCCGTGCGCCGCTCTACTCAGTCCCCGAAGGAACCTTTCTCGCACGACTTGCATGTGTTAAGCACGCCGCCAGCGTTCAATCTGAGCCAGGATCAAACTCTCCAGTTGGATGACTTTTGAGTTGATCCCACGTCACAAGATAACGTGGTGTCTTTTTTCGCCCAACTCGCTATTTAATTGTCAAAGATCCCTGCCGCGAAAACGGTTCCCCGTAACGCGGGAAAGTGTATGTATCCTTTCCCACGGTCCGTTGTCAACCGCTTTCCGCTTTCGAGTTCTCAAAGAGCATCCGCCTCCGCACCCAGGGGTCACACCCCCGTCCGCAGCGGCGAAGGATGCTTCTAGAGAAATCCACGCCAGGGGTCAAGGGGAATTTCCAGAAAACCTGAAAAAAGTTTCCTTGACCCGCGATCCGGCGATGCTACTGCTGTTCCGAACAGCCGCAAAACCGGCCGGGAGACCGCATGAACGCCCTGCTCGCCTCCATCCGCCAGAGCCTCCTGGCCCAGGTGGACGAGGCCTACCGCGAAGGCACGCGCAACTACTTCAAAGAGCCCATCGTGCCCCTGGGCGTGCGCGCGGCCCTGGTGAAGAAGCTGGCGGCCCAGGTCTGGCGGCAGGTGAAGCCCTGGCCCAAGGCCCGGATCTGGGAGCTCTGCCGGGCCCTCTGGGAGACCGGCACCATGGAGGAGGGAAGCATCGCCACCACCCTGGCGGCCCGCCTGGAGCCGCGCCTCACTCCCGCGGACTTCGAGGAGTTCGAGGGCTGGCTCACGCGCTACGTGCGCAACTGGGCCCACTGCGACGACCTCTGCACCCACGCCCTGGGCCGCCTGCTCCTCCAGCACAAGGAATTGCTCCCGCGCACCGATTCCTGGGCCGGGTCGGAGAACCGCTGGCTGCGCCGGGCCTCGGCCGTGGCCCTGATCCCCCTGGCCAAGTCCGGGGCCCTGCCCCCGGTGTTCGAGCGCGCCGGCGCCCTGCTCGCCGACGCCGACGACCTGGTGCGCAAGGGCCTGGGCTGGCTGCTCAAGGAGGCGGGCCGCAGCTTCCCGGACCCGGTCAGCGCCTATCTCCTGGCGCACCGGCGGGACATGGCCCGGGTGGCCCTGCGCATCGCCGTGGAGAAGCTGCCCGAAGACCTGCGCCGGCAATGCATGGCCCGGCCATAATCAAGGAAGGGGTCAGCGCTCGCTGATCCAGGGCCCGGCGAAACGGGAAAAGCCCGAGGTCATGCGGTCCAGGCGCACGGCGTCCCGGGCCCAGGTCGGGGCGTCGGCCGGGGGCGCGTCCTCCTCGGGCAGGAGCAGGACCCGGGCCAGGCCGTAGCGCGGCGCATCCTCCAGAAGGACAAGGTCCTCCACCCAGGTGTGCTTGGGGTCCGGCCCGGCATAGAGCCAGAGCGAGGGCACGGCCATGCGGCGCAGGGCCTCGGCCGAGAGCGTGGCCGGCCGCGGCGTGGCGTCCTGGGAGGAGATGGCGGCCACCAGAAAGGCCGGGGCGTCGCCGCCGGTCTTGCCCGCGGCCTCCAGGGCCGCGGCCACGCCGTTGTCGCGGGCGAAGAGCCCCACCCGCCTGGGGTCGATCTTGGGCTGCTTGCGCAGGAAATTCACCGCGGCCAGGGCGTCCTTGGCCAGGTCCTGGTCGCTGCCGGGCGAGCCCTCGGACGCGCCGCAGCCGCGCGGGTCGAACAGGAGCACGGCCACGTTCTGGCCGGCCAGTTGCCGGGCCAGGCCCTCGGAGAGCTTGCGCGGGCCGCAGGTGCTGCCCGCCAGCCAGACCACGGCCGGGAACGGGCCCTCGCCCGGCGGCAGGATCAGGGAACCCGAGAGGTCGGTGGCGCCCCGGGAAAAGGTCACGTCCTTCTCGGCAAAGAAGATCTTGTTGGGGAAGCGGGCCGCCTCCTTGCCCCCGTGCATCCAGAGGATCCGGCTGATGTCGTCGCCGTTGGCCAGGAACACGAGGGAGCCCACGATGGGCTCGTCCTGGCCGAATGCCGGGCCATAGGAATAGATGTACCGGCCGAACTGCTTCAGGTCGCGGAAGATGCCGGTGCGCGAGTCGTAGAACAGGAGCCGTCCGTAGGGCGTGTCCCGGGCGTCGATGATGGTCACGCTCTCGCCGTCCTCGTAGGTGTACTGCCCCACGTACTGCTCGATGGTGTAGGTGTAGTAGCCGAGCACGTGGCCGAAGCGGCTCTCGGAGCCGTGCTTGAGGTAGTCCGGGGCCTCCAGGTCGGCGTAGCCGCCGCTCTTGGCAAAGGCCTCCAGCTCGGGGTCGTCGTTGAGCGGAGGGCCCTCCTCCTTGTGCTCGCTGATGGGCTTGGGCGGGGGCCCGGAAGGCGCGGCGGCCTGGGCCGGAGGCGGGGTTTCCGGCTTGGAGGACACGGCCGCGGGCGGCTTGGCGCTGAGTTTGGCCCCGCGCGGCAGAGGCGGCGGAGGCGGCGTGGCCAGGGGCTTGGAGCGCACCTCCATGATCCGGGGCTCCTCGGGAACCCGGACCTTGGCGGGCACGGGCACGGGCGGGGCCTCGCGCACGGTCTCGCTCAGGTCCAGCTCGATGAGCGGACGGAGCTGGGGGAAATGCCAGGGTGTGCGCAGGGCAAACCCGAGCGCGGCCAAGAGCAGCCCGTGCAGGGCCAGGGCCACGCATCCACTGAAGACTTTCGCACCCGGAACCGTCATCGCCGGCCGCCTCCATCGACCTCTCTTATGATGCGCGCTCCAGGGAACGGGGTCAAGGACCCCGGCCCAATGATATCAATGTCTTCCGTTGCGATCGGGATTCGCGGCAGGAATCAGGCCCGGAGCTTGATGCGCAGGAAGCGTTCGAGCATGGCGTTGACCTGCTCCGGCACCTCCAGGGTGACGAAGTGCCCGCTGCAGGCCACCTGGGCCAGGACCACCCCGGGCACGACCCGGCGCAGGGTCCGGCCCTCCACCCGGGGCCGGTTGGCCGAGACCGCCAGCAGGGGGCAGCGCAGGTCGCGCAGGGCCTGCTCATAGCCCGGATCGGCGTAGAGCTCGACCATGGACAGGAGCACGTCCCGGGGCACGGACCCGACCCGGTCCAGGACCCAGGCCTTGATGGCCGGGTCGTCCTCGGGGTCGAACATGGTCTCGAAAAAGGCCCGGGCCGCCAGGGGCGAGGCCTCGGCCCGCAGCCGGTCGCGCAGTCCGGGCAGCCAGAGGTCCAGGTCGGCCGGGGGCAGGAGCCGGGAATCCAGGGCCGCCACCGCGGCCACCAGGTCCGGCCGGAAGGCGGCCAGGCGCACGGCCAGGCAGCCGCCCAGGGAGTGGCCCACGGCCACCACCCCATGCAGGCCGGCCTCCTTGCAGACCTGGGCCAGGTCGCCGGTGAGCGTCCGGAAGTCGAAGGGGCCCTCGGGCTTGTCGCTGCGGCCGTGGCCGCGCAGGTCCACGGCCAGGACCCGGTGGCGGGCGGAGAAATACTCCAGCTGCGGGCCCCAGAAGGCCGCGTCGCAGCTGTTGCCGTGGATCAGCAGAAGCGGCGGGTCGCCCCGGCCCTGCTCGTCCAGGACCAGGCGCAGCCCGTCGCGGGTGCGGATGTGTCGTTCCAGTGGTCAGCTCCCGGCATCGGCCAGGGGGAGCAGGACGCGAAACAGGCTGCCCTTGCCGGGCTCGGAGCAGGCCTGGATGTCGCCGCCGTGCTGATCCACGGCCTTCTTGGCGATGAACAGGCCGAGCCCCGTGCCCTTGGAGCCCTTGGTGGAGAAGAACACGCTGAAGAGCTTGTCCACGGTTTCGCGGTCCATGCCCAGGCCGTTGTCCTGAACCTCCACTACCAGTTCGTCGCCCTGGCGGAAAGCCCGGAGCACGACCTGGTGATCGGTCTTGGAACTGTCCATGACGCAGGCGTCCGCAGCGTTCTCCAGGAGGTTGACCAGGGCCGGGGTGAGCACCGAGGGGTCGGCCGAGAGATGCCCCAGGTCGCCGGAAAGCTCGCGCAGGAAATGGACCCCGAGCTTCTCAGCCTTGGCCTGGGCCGAGTGGGCCACGTCCTCCAGAAGCTTCGCAGCCTCCACGTCCTGGAGGTTCATGTCCCGCTTGCGGGCCCAGAACAGGATGTCCATGACCATGCCCTTGATCCGGTCCACCAGCTGGGTGGTGGCCTCCCAGCCCTGGGTGAGCCGGGCCTGGTCGTTCTTGGCCAGGCCGGAATTGACCTTGTACATGGCCCCGTCCAGGGCCGTGAGCAGGCCCTTGATGCCGTGGGACAGGGAGGCGATGAGCATGCCCAGGGAGGTGAGGTGCTCCTGCAGGCGGCGGATCTCGGTGATGTCCGTGGCCAGCTCCAGGACCTGGACCACCTGGTCGTGGGCGTCGCGGATGGGCGCGGTCCAGACCAGGGCGTTGATGCGCGCGCCGTCCTGGGTCAGAAACTGGGTCTCCAGGCGGTGCTGCAGGCCGTCCTTGAAGGTGAGCAGGGCCGGGCATTCCGGGCAGGGATCGCCCCGGCCGTGGCAAGCCCGGTGGCAGAGCGCGCCGTCGTGCTCACCGAAGTCCTTGCGAAAGCGGCGGTTGGCCGCGGCGATGGTCAGGTCCGGGTTGACCAGGGCGATGGCGCAGGGGGTCTCCTCGAAGAGCTGGCGGTAAAGCTGCTGGGTGGTGCGCAGCTGCTCCTGGAGCCGCTGGACCTCGCCCACGTCCCCGGCGATCTCCAGGACCAGCTCCACGTCCTTGCCCGCGCCCCGGACCGGCACGGTGTGGACCATGACCTGGTGCTCGTTGCCGTTGATGCAGAGGACCACTTCCCGGCTGTGCTGGGGCAGGCCCGTGGCCAGGGTCCGGAGCACCGGGCACTCTTCCGGCTTCTTGGCCCAGTCCCGGTAGATGTCGCAGCTCCCGGCCCCGGTCTTGTCGCCCAGGCGTTCGCGGTAGTGGCGGTTCACGGAGAGCACCCGGCCCTGGCGGTCGTGCAGGGAGACGAAGCTCGGAATGTCGTTGAAGAACTGGATGTCTCCTGAAAAATCCTGGGCCAGCCCCTGGAGGGCCTGGGCCAGCCCCTCCATGACCTGCCCGGCGGCCTGCTGCCGCTCGAAATCCACCAGGCGCGCGGCCTGCTCCTGAACCAGGTGCTCCAGGTTCTCGGTGTACTCGCGCATCTTGGCGCGCATCTCGATGCGCTCGGTGGCGCGCCGGATGGCGATTTCCAGGACCTCGGGACTCACCGGCTTGTTGATGAAATCCGCGGCCGAGAGCTTGAGGCTCTCAATGGCCATGTCCATGTCGCCATGGCCGGTGATCATGATCACTTCGGTCTCTGGGGACTCCTGCTTGACCGCGCGCAAGAGCCCGATGCCGTCGAGCACGGGCATGCGGATGTCGGTGATGACGATGGGCGGGTGGGTTTCGCGGAAGACGCGCAGGGCCTCCTCACCGTTGGCCGCGGTGAAGACTTCGTAACCCATGTCCTCCAAGGTGATGGCCACCACCCTGCGGATGCCGTCCTCGTCGTCCACGAGCAGAAGGGATTGCACCATGTCGTCGGCTCCGCCATCCGCTTCGAATCGCCCGCCGGTGCCAGCGGGCCGGAAGCGGGATACCACACCAAAAAGGTAGGAAAATGACCTAAGACCCGACCGCGCCCTTGTGGGCTGCGGACGGGCTTTCCCCTGCTCTACGGCTTGCCGATGGTCTGTTCCACGATCTGAACAACCGCCTGGGGATCAAACGGCTTGTTCACCGTGGCGACAGCCTTGCGGATGGCCAGGTGGATGCCGGCCAGGCCGCTGATGACGATCACCGGAATATCCTTGTACTCCGGCTTCTGGGTGTACTTCCGGTAGAACCGGGGACCCCACTCGTTGGGCATCTCCAGGTCCAGGGTGATGAGCTGCGGCTTCTCCTTCTCCAGCACACCCAGGGCCTTTTCGCCGTCGGACGCGCTGCAGGTCTCGTACCCGTTGTCCTTGAACACGGAGACCAGGTACTCGACAATGGCCGGGTCGTCGTCCACCACCATGATCTTCTTCGCCATGACATCCCCCTTTGGATGATTGAGCTTCACCCGAAAGCAATCGCCCGTCAACCGTTGTCCAGCAGCCGCGCCGCCGCGGCCAGCAGGGCTTCGGGCTTGGGCGGCTTCTCCACATAGGCCCCGGGCCCGGGGAGCGGGCCGCCGGTGGCGGCCCGCAAGGTCTCCAGGGCATGCTCGAACGTGGGTCCGCCCACGGCCGAGACGATCATCACCGGCACGTCCTTGAGCTTCGGGTCGGCCTTCAGTTCCCGGAACATCTTGATACCCCCTTCTCCGGGCATCATCAGATCCAGGCTGACGAGGTCGGGCTTCTGGGCCCGGGCCTTGTTCAGGCCGTCCTCGCCGTCGCGGGCGAGCACGGACTTGAACCCCGCGGTCTCGAAGACCGCGCCGATGAATATCCTCAAGTGCATCTCGTCATCGACGACAAGCACCGTCTTCTGCGTCACGGCCGGACACCTAGGCCGCGGCCTTCTCCGATTTGGCGCCCGGGCCGTAGGGCGACACGTCCACCTTGTCCGGGTGGTTCACGCTGAGCACGGGGCAGGCCGAGCGCAGGACCACCTGCTCGATGGTCGAGCCGAGCACGGCCTGCTCGGGGTCCACTTCCCGGGTGTGGTGGGCCATGACGATGAGGTCGGCCTTGGCTTCCCGGGCGTACTTGAGCACTTCCACGTGGGGCGCGCCCTCGCGGATGGCGATCTTGTAGTTGTCGAAGTCGCCCATGTTGGCCACGTACTTTTCCTGCATCTTGCGCTCGGCCTCGGCCACCTTGGTCTCGATGAACGACTGGTTGGCGTTCTCGCCCACGTCCACGCCGTGGAACAGGTGCAGGGTGCAGCCGATGTCGCTGGCCACGTTGCGGGCAAACTGGAAGGCGTAGTCCGAGGCCTTGGAGAAGTCCGTGGCCACCACGATGTTGGCGAAGTAGGACCAGCAGGTCACGCAGGGACGGCTGACGATGAGCACGGGGCAGCGGGCCGACTTGGCCACCTTCTGCATGGTGCTGCCGGCGATGGCCCGGTGCCGGGACGCGCCCACGTCCTCGGGCCGGGTGTGCGCGCCCATGATGATCAGGTTCGCGTCTTCCTTGCGGGCCCGGCGCAAAATTTCGGTGTGGGGCTCGCCCACCAGGGTCTCGAACTGCACCGAGGGATGATCCTTGGCGAGCTTCTCGTAGTACTGGCGCATCTCTTCCTGGACCAGGTCCACCAGGTTGCCGTCGGCCTCGGTCTTTTCACCGGTGCGCACGTCACGGTACTCCAGGCCGAAGCCCCGGGAGGGCAGGCCGAAAACATGGAACACGGAGAGCTGGGAGCGGTTTTTGCGCGACAGCTCAAAGGCCACCTTGGCGGCGTCGTCACAGGTGGGCGACGCCGTGGTTGCGAAAAGAATCTTCTCGAACATGGGCTACCTCCTTAAGGCGCACTCGGTTGGTGTACCGTGAAAGGCGAGCTGCCAGCCGATCCCTTCCAGTACCTCATATAAAGTATAGGCCGTTTCAAAAACAAAAACATTCACTTTGTCGCCAAAGACGATGTGCTTGAGCCCGCCCAGGCGCACGGGCACGTCCAGCAGGTTCTCCACCTGCCAGGACTTGATCTCCAGGGGCTCGTCCCCGGCCATGCCGTGGAACGCGGTGTAGATCTCCAGGCGCGGCTTGCCGGGAAAGCCGATCATCTCCACCGTGCGGGTCAGTTGCAGCCAATCCAGTCCGGCCGGCTCGCAGCCGCTCGCGGGCCAGGCGTCGTAGCGCTCGAGCATGCCCGGGAAAAAACGGTTGAGCCGGACCAGGTCCGGGTACCGGCGCAGGAGGAGAAAAAAACTCCGTAACGTAAATCCTGGATTAAGAGTCGTAGAATTACTGCAATAGGGCAACGGGTCGCCAGTGATGGGCTTCCCTTTCTCCAGCATGAGCCCGTCAGGTTGCAGTTCCACGTCATCCATGCCAGCAAATCCAGATAATTACGGTATGAATTTCTCCCAGAGCCTTGCGCCTTTGGTCACAAAAACAAATGCAACTGTGATTTCAGATTGTTATAAGCTTAGGCGCAACCTATTCCAAAACGAAATATGCGTCAAGGACCACCCCCCTCCAAATTCCTATTCAGATGGTGGGATTTTTACCCTTGTCTCCTGCCGCGCGGACGCCGGGCGCGGGCAGGCGCACAAAAAAGGCCGTGCCCTGTCCCGGGGCCGACTCCACATCCAGGGCGCCGCCATGCTGCTCCACGATCTTGCGGCTGGAGGCCAGGCCCAGGCCCGTGCCCGCCCCGCCCTTGGTGCTGAAGAACAGCGTGAAGAGCATGTCCATGGCCTGGGTGTCCATGCCCGGGCCCGTGTCCCGGACCACGTAGCGCACCCCGCCGCCGGACTCGGGTTCCACGCGCAGTTCGACCCGGCAGGACGCGCGGCGCTCCTGGTCTTCGGCACAGGCGTCCAGGGCGTTGACCACCAGGTTGAGCAGGCAGCGGTGCATGGCCTCGGGGTCCAGAAGGGCCTGGGGCAGATCCGGGGCCTTTTCCAGATGGAAGTCCACGCCCAGCTCCGCGGCCCGGGGCCGCATGAGCGCGGCCACCTCCTCCAGGGGCCCGGCCGGGTCCACCAGCCTGGGCCGGAGTTCCTCGGGCCGGGAATAGTCCAGCAGGGCCAGGGAGAGGTCCTTGATCTTCTCCACGTTGGACTTGAGCATCTCCCAGCCCTGCTCCAGGTAGTTCCGGCGGTCCTGGCGCAGGCCCTGCTCCAGCAGAAAGATGCAGCCCTCCAGGCCGCCGGCGATGTTCTTGATGGCGTGGGCCATGCCCGCGGCGGCCTGCCCGGCCGCGGCCAGGCGCTCGGCGCGCACCAGCTCGCGGGTCTTCTCGGCCACCAGCTGTTCCAGGTTGGTGGTGTACTGGCGCAGGCGGCGGCGCATGTCCAGGCGTTCCCGGGCCCGTTTCAGGGCAATGCCCAGAATGGCGTCGTTGATGGGCTTGGTGACGAAGTCCGCGGCCTCGTGCTGGATGCTCTGGATGGCCAGGTCGATGTCCCCGTGGCCGGTGATCATGATCACCTCCACGTCGGGGTCGCGGTGCTTGAGCCGCTCCAGGAGCTCGATGCCGTCCATGCCGGGCATCTTGATGTCCGTGAGCACCAGGGACGGCCGCACGCGGTCGAACACGGCCAGGGCCTCCTCGCCGGTGCGGGCCGTGTGGACCCGGTAGCCGGCGTCGGCCAGGGACAGGGAGAGCACCGTGCGGATGCCCTCTTCGTCATCCACCAGCAGCAGATCCATGTCCATGCGCTTCTCCCTCGGGCCAGACCAGGAAGGTCAGGACGAAACGGGTCCACTCCCCTTCCACGGACTCGGCCCGGATGTCGCCGCCGCAGTCCTTGACGATGCCGTAGCTGATGGACAGCCCCAGGCCCGTGCCCTTGCCCACCTTCTTGGTGGTAAAGAAGGGTTCGAAGATCTTGTTCAGGATGCCCCGGGGCACGCCCTTGCCGGTGTCCTCCACGGTCACCTTGACCATGTTGCCCGCGCGCTCCGAGCTGATGCTGATGCGCTTGTCCCCGGCGGGCCGCACAGGAGCGCTCCACTTCTCCTCGATGGCGTCGCGGGCGTTCAGCAGCAGGTTGATGAAGACCTGCTCCAGCCGCCCGGAATCGGCCGTGATGGCCGGAAGGTTCTCGGCCAGGTTCCAGACCACGCTGATCTCGCGCAGCTTGAGCTGCTGGCTGAAGATGTCGAAGGCCCGGGTGAGCACCTCGTTGATCTGCACCGGCCCCATGCTCATCTCGGGCTTGCGGCCGAACTCCCGCAGGTGGTTGATGATCTTGGTGGCCCGGTCCACGTGGCTGTCGATCTCCCGGGCCATGGTGCCCAGGATGTCCTCGGCCAGGGGCTCCTTGCGCTCCACCTTGCGGGCGATGAAGCTGCTGGCCGTCTTGATCACCGAGAGCGGCTGGTTCAGCTCATGGGCCACGCCCGTGGCCATCTCGCCCAGGGTGGCCATCTTGGAGGCCTGGATGAGCTGCTGCTCGGTCTCCAGGCGCTTGGTGATGTCGCTGGTGGTCACCAGGAGCACCCGCTGGCCCGAGAACTCCGAGGGCGAGACCCGGATGGTCACGTAGATGTTCCGGCCGTCCTTGGTCACGTTGCGGACCCGGTCCATGAGGTGGGATTCGCGGAGCGCGGCGGCCACGTTGTCGCGCTCCTCCTCGCGGCAGAGGTTCAGGAACGAGACCCCCAGCAGCTCCTCCTTGTCGAAGCCGTAGATGGCGTGCACGGACTCGTTGCAGTCCAGCACCTGGAGGCTCACGGCGTCGAGCACGAACAGGGGGTTGGGCGTGTTCTTGAAGATGGCCAGGTACTTGCGCTCGGAACGCTCGAGCTTCTGCTCCAGCTGCTTGCGCGAGGTGATGTCCAGGCTCATCTCCATGGCCGCCACGATCTCGCCCTCGGAATTGCGGATGGGCGAGGCGGTCACCAGCCAGTGGCGCATGCGGCCGTCGGCGTCCGGGCCGGACTCCTCGCTGCAGGTCGAGCGGCCGGTCTGGAAGGTCAGCTCCACCGGACAGTTGGGGCACTTCTCATTGCGGCCCTTGTAGGCGTGGTAGCAGAAGTCCGCGTTCTTGGGCTTGAACTTCTCCTTGAACTCCATGTTGTAGCGCAGCAGGCGGAAGTCGCGGTCCTGCACCGTGATGATGCAGGGCACGTGGGAAAAGAGGTGCTGGTACTCGTCGCGCTGGCGGTTCAGCTCGATCTGCTTGTTGCTGATGTCCCGGCCCATGTCCATGATGGACTTGGCCAGCTGGCCCATCTCGTCCTCGTGGTCGATGTCGATGCGCGAGCACTGGCCGCCCTTGGCGATGAGCTGGGTGCCCACGATGAGCCGCCGGATGGGCCGGATCACGAAGCGGTGCATGAACACGTAAATGACCGTGGCCAGGACCAGGAAGACCGCGGCCGTGAACCAGATGATCCGGTTGCGGAACAGGGTCACTTCCTTGTCCAGGTCCTCCAGGGAGACCACCACGTCGATGGCCCCCAGGATCTTCTTGTCCCGGGGATGGTAGTGGCAGCCCTCGGAACAGCCGGGCTCGTTGTACACCGGCCCCAGGATGCCCAGGAGCCTGGTGCCGTCCCAGCTCTCGAAGATGCGGGTGCGCTCGCCCAGGTCCAGGGTGGACGTGGGCGGGGAGCTGCGGTGGCAGACGTAGCAGGCCTCGGCCTCGATGTTGGTGCGCGTGTCGATCTCGCGCTCCACGTTGGAGTACTTGATCTCGCCGGCCTTGTTGTAGATGCGCAAGGCCAGGATGTTCTTCTGGCGGCCGATGTTGCCGATGATCTGCTGGATGTCTTCGCGGGAGTTGAGCATCATGGCGTAGTGGGTGCCGAGCTTGATGGTCGTGCCCAGGCGGTCGGCCTCGGCCACCACGTAGCCCATGAGCTGCTCCTCCTGGTGCACGATGGCCAGGTAGGACAGTAGGGAGATGCTCAAAAACAGGCAGATTCCCGTGGACAGGATGAGCTTGGCGGTGAGGCTCTGGCGCACCAGTCTCGGAATCCCCCACATGCCCCACACTCCTCCGGCGGTCCGCTGGCCGCGGCCGGTGTCCCGGACCCGGCGCTGCGGCGGGGCAAGGCCCGTCGCGGTCCGGCGGCCGCATTACCTCGCAATTGAATCGTCATTGCAGCATACCATATCCACGTGCATTGTCATCATTTTTCTATGCAGCCATAAAGCCTACTTTTTTGGTCGGGATAACATTTTATTCTGTAGTGATTTAATCGGGAATGAAATGTTCCACGCAATACCGTAGTAAAAAAATCCATGATTCAACCGCTAGCGTTTTTTTTGACAGTCCCCTCTTTCCAAAAGACGGAAAAGGTGTTAGTGTGCCCGCAATTATAAAGCATCCCAATATCTTGTAATATCATGTAACGTGGTAACTTCCGTTTTTGATGTGCCCGTGCATCGGTCACTCAACGCGACCGGTGCGCCAACCTCAAGCGAGTCAAGGAGGCCCTATGCTGCACCCCGCGTCGTCATGGGACTGGCAGCCTGGTGAGCGGGTGGTGCTGGACTCCACCGGCTGCCCGGCGCCGCACGAATGGCAGGAGGAGCCCTATGTCGCGCCCGACGGCGAGACATTCGGGGCGGCCGTCCGCCTGGAGGATGGACTGTTCACCATGTGCGTGAACGGCGTCCCCTGGGAGGCATCGTTCGACAAACTCTGGCATCCGCGCTTCGGTCCCGACGGGCGTCTCATCGCCATCGTGCAGCAGGACGGGGAATGGACCCTGGCCGTGAACGGTGAAGTCTGGCCGGAGACCTACGCCTTCATGTGGACCCCGCTCTTCTCCCTCGACGGAGCGGTGATCGCCACGGCCATCCAGCAGGATGGCAGATACGGCCTCTGCGTGGATGGAACGCCCTGGGACACCCTCTACGAGAACGCCAATGAATTCTCGCTGAGCCGCGACGGGCAGGCCTCCGCCGCCGTGGTCCAGACCCAGTCCCTGGCCGCCGCGGACATCGCCGCCTTCCAGCGGGGCGTGTTCAGCGTGGCGGTCAACGGCCAGGTCTGGGACAAGACCTTCGTCAACGCCTGGACCCCGACGTTCGACGCCGCGGGCCAGCGGGTGGCCGCCCAGGTGCGCCTGAGCCTCTACGACTACAGCATCGCCGTGGACGGCGAGCTCTGGAAGCAGAACTACGCCTGCGTCTGGGAGCCCCGTTTCAACCCGGCCTCCGGGGCCGTGGTGGCGCCGGTGCGCATCGCCGGATCCTGGGGCCTGGCCCAGGACGGCCAGATCATCTGGGAGCCGGTCTTCGCCCAGTGCTGGCAGCAGGACTTCAGCCGCGACGGCAAGACCATCGGCGCCATCGTGGCCACGGGCTACGGCAAGTTCACCGTGGCCGTGAACGCCAAGCCCTGGTCCGCCACCTTCCCGGTGGTCACGGACCTGGTGCTCTCCGCCGACGGCAAGCGGGCCGCGGCCCTGGCCAACGAATACAACGCCAACTGGCGGGTGGTCGTGGACGGCCAGGCCTGGAACGGCCTGTTCGACATGGCCTGGAAGCCGGTCTTCAGCCCCGACGGGCTGCACGTGGCGGCCAAGGTGGAGAAGCGGAACCGGCAGACGGTGCTCCTGGACGGCAAGCCCTACAAGCGGGACTTCGAACAGGTCTGGGAACCGTCCTTCAGCCCCGACGGCGCCAAGGTGCTCATCCGCGCCCGGGACGGCGGCAAATACCTCCGCATCGTGGCCCAGGCCACGGACTTCTAAAGGAGGACGGCATGCACGAGATCTACAACCTGGTGACCGGCCCGCTGGCCTGGCTGGCCTGGGGCATCTTCATCGTGGGCTCCATCTACCGCCTGGCCATCATGTACATCCTGGCCAAGAAGAAGGACGCCCCGTCCCTGGCCTACATGAGCTGGGGCTTCTCCCTGCGCTCCATCATCAACTGGCTCATCCCCTTCAACGCCCTGGGCTGGCGCCGGAATCCCCTGATGACCGTGGCCACCTTCGCCTTCCACATCTGCCTGGTGGTCGCGCCCATCTTCCTTCTGGCCCACGTGGCCCTCTGGGACCAGTTCTTCGGGATCACCTACCCGGTGCTCGACGAGAAGGTGACCGACATCATGACCATGATCGTGGTGGCCGCCTGCCTGATCTTCGCGGCCCGGCGCATCTTCCAGAAGGAAGTCCGCTACGTCTCCGGCTTCCAGGACTGGCTCATCCTGGTCATCGCGGTCCTGCCGTTCGCCACGGGCCTGCTGGCCTACTACCAGCTCGGCAACTACCAGGTCATGATCGTCCTGCACATCCTGAGCGGCGAGATCATGCTGGCGGCCATTCCCTTCACGCGGCTCTCGCACATGCTCTTCTCCGTGTTCACGCGCAGCTACATGGGCTCGGAATTCGGCGGCGTGCGCAGGGTCAAGGACTGGTGATCTCCTGAAGGAGGAGGAAATACATGGGCATCAAGGACAGACTCATCGAGGACGTCGGCCTCCGCGAGGGGGTCAAGCGCCTCACCGAGGATAAAATCGAGCAGGTCGTGCAGACCGTGCTCAAGGGCGAGACCGGCGCGCGCCTGGCGGCCTACTCGGAAATCTGCATGCGTTGCGGACTCTGCTCCGAGGCCTGCCACTTCTACCTCTCCCACGACGGCGATCCCAGCTACTCGCCCGTGGGCAAGGTCCAGCAGACCATGGCCGTGCTGCTCAAGAAGAAGGGCCGGGTCAGCCCGGACTTCATCTACGGCATGGCCCAGATCGCCTACACCGAGTGCAACCTGTGCCGCCGCTGCGTGCACTTCTGCCCCGTGGGCATCGACACCGGCTACATCATGAGCACGGTGCGGCGCATCTGCCACAAGCTGGGCGTGACCCCGCAGTACATCCAGGACACGGCCCACAGCCACTCGGCCACCTTCAACCAGATGTGGGTCAAGGAAGACGAGTGGACCGACTCCCTGCAGTGGCAGGAGGACGAGGCCCGCGAGGAGTTCCCCGGCCTGCGCATCCCCCTGGATAAGGAAGGGGCGGACATCTACTACTCGGTCATCGCGCCCGAGCCCAAGTTCCGCACCCAGCTCATCTACCAGGCCGCGGCCATCATGAACGCCGCGGGCGCGGACTGGACCATGCCGTCCGAGCCCGGCTGGGACAACTCGGACATGTGCATGTTCACCGGCGACTTCGAGATGATGGGCCGGCTCAAGCGCAAGCACTTCGAGTCCGCCCAGAAGCTCAAGGTCAAGCGCATCGTCATGGGCGAGTGCGGCCACGCCTTCCGCTCGGTCTACGACATGGGCAACCGCTGGGTGGCCTGGAAGATGTACCCCGTGCCGGTGATCCACTCCATCGAGTTCTTCTGGGAGCTCATGAAGCAGGGCAAGATCAAGCTGGCCAAGAAGTACCCCGGGCCGGTGACGGTGCACGACCCCTGCAACGTGGTCCGCGGCCGCGGCCATCACGAGAAGCTCCGCGAACTCGTGCGCTTCCTGGTGGACGGCCCGATCATCGAGACCGCCTCCAACCGCGAGCACAACATCTGCTGCACCGCGGGCGGCGGCGTGATCAACTGCGGCCCGCCGTTCAAGAACGTCCGGCTGGACGGAAGCAAGGCCAAGGCCGAGGAACTGCGCGCCACGGGCGTGAAGACCATCGTGGCGCCGTGCCACAACTGCCACGGCGGACTGGAAGACACGGTCCACCGCTACAAGCTGGACATGCACATCAAGTTCCTTGGCGACATCATCTACGAGTGCATGGAAAAGCCGAGCTAGGGCGAGGGGAGAACGAACATGAAGAAAATCGCGCTTGTCGCCCTGCTGGCCCTGTCCCTGCTGCTGCCGGCCTTCCTGGCCATGGCCCAGGATGACCTCAAGGAGATCAAGTCCGAGGCCTTCGGCAAGCTCCAGCGGCCGGCAGTGGCCTTTGACCACAACGCCCACAACGAGAAGGCCCAGATCGAGGACTGCCTCGTCTGCCACCACAGCGGCGAGAACGGCGTCCAGGACAAGACCACCGGCAGCGAGGGCACGCCCTGCTCCGAGTGCCACAAGGTCAAGCCCACGGACAAGAAGGCCACCTCGCTCATGCGGGCCTATCACAAGCAGTGCATCGCCTGTCACACGGAAAAGAAGAAGGGACCGCTCGCCTGCGGCGAGTGCCACGTCCGGAAGAAGTAGCAGAAGGTACAGACCCGGAGGGGCGGGATGGCCCCGCCTCTCCGGTTTTTTTCTTTGCCCCCAACCATCTGGCAGGAGGCAGCCCTCATGCACCTGTCCACGCGAAGCCGCTACGGTGTGCGTATCATTCTGGACGTGGCCCGGCACCAGACCGACGGCCCGGTCAAGGTCTCGGACATCGCCCTGCGCCAGAACATCTCGCACAAGTACCTGGAGAAGATCATCATCCAGCTCAAGGCCGGGGACTTCCTCAAGAGCGTCCGCGGCTGCCGGGGCGGCATTCTCCTGGCCCGGCCCGAGGACGAGATCACGGCCGGCGACCTGGTGCGCGTCCTGGAGGGGAAGCGAGCCCTCACAGACTGCTCGGACCCCGGCCGGCGCTGCGTGCCCTGCCAGCGCACCCGCGGCTGCCCGGCCCAGCGGCTCTGGGCCAAGGCCAGCGAGGCCCTGTTCGGGACCCTGGACCGCATCACCATGGAAGACGTGCTCTCCTGGCAGGAAGACATGGAGCAGACCTCCTCGGCCTTCTGCCGCCTGCCCGGCGAGATTCCCGGCCGCGGCACGACCTCGGCACCGGCGCTGTTCTGAGCCCGGGGCCAGGACACGGCGAAAACGCCGGCCGCATTGCTGCGGCCGGCGTTTTTGTCTGCTGGGCGGCGGCCTAGAATTCCAGGTGCCGGGGGGTGCGCGGGAAGGGGATCACGTCGCGGATGTTGGTCACGCCCGTGACGAGCATGAGCAGGCGCTCGAAGCCCAGGCCGAAGCCCGCGTGGGGCACGCTGCCGAAGCGCCGGGTGTCCAGGTACCACCAGTACTGTTCGCGGGACAGGCCCAGTTCGGCCACGCGGCGCTCGAGCACGTCGAGGCGCTCCTCGCGCTGGCTGCCGCCCACCAGCTCGCCGATGCGCGGCACGAGCAGATCCATGGCCGCCACGGTGCGGCCGTCGTCGTTGCAGCGCATGTAGAAGGCCTTGATCTCCTTGGGGTAGTCGAAAACGATCACCGGCCGCTGGAAATGCTCCTCGCAGAGGTAGCGCTCGTGCTCGGTCTGGAGGTCCGAGCCGTAGCTCGTGGGGAACTCGAAGGCCTTGCCGGACTTGCCCAGGATGCCCACGGCCTCGGTGTAGGGCAGGCGCACGAAGGGCTGGGCCAGCACCCCTTCCAGGGTGGGCATGAGGTCCTTGTCCACGAAGTTGGCGAACAGGGCCACATCCTCGGCGCAGCGCTCCAGGGCCCAGCGCACGCAGTACTTCACCAGGTCCTCGGCCAGGTCCATGTCGTCGGTGAGATCGGCGAAGGCCATCTCCGGCTCGATCATCCAGAACTCGGCGCAGTGCTTGGGCGTGTTGGAATTCTCGGCCCGGAACGTGGGCCCGAAGGTGTACACGTCGCCCAGGGCCAGAGCCAGAAGCTCGGCCTCCAGCTGGCCCGAAACCGTGAGCTGCGCGGGCTTGCCGAAGAAGTCCGCCTCGGCCAGGGCCGCCGGGCTCATGCCCGCGCACTTGGCCGGGTCCAGGTTGCTCACCCGGAACATCTCGCCCGCGCCCTCGCAGTCCGAGCCCGTGAGGATGGGCGTGTGCACGTGGAAGAAGCCGCGCTCGCGGAAGAACTGGTGCGTCGCAAAGGCCAGCTCCGAGCGCAGCCGGAACATGGCCCCGTACTTGTTGGTGCGCGGCCGCAGATGGGCGATGGTCCGCAGGAACTCGTCGGTGTGCCGCTTCTTCTGGAGCGGGAAGGCCTCCTGGTCGGCCGCGCCGATGAGCGTGAGGTCTGTGGCCTTGAGTTCCCATTTCTGGCCCTTGCCCGGCGAGGGCACCAGGTCGCCGGTGAGGGCCACGGACGCGCCCGTGCCGATGGACTCCAGGGTCTGCACGATCTCCGGGGTGTGGTCCATGACCGCCTGGAGGTTCTTCAAACAGGAGCCGTCGTTCAGCTCCAGAAAGGAGAAGCCCTTGGAATCGCGCTTGGTGCGCACCCAGCCCTTGACCAGGACCCCGGCCAGCGGGGTTTCCGCGGTCAGGGCCGCGGCGATCTTGATCCGTTTCATGAATGGTCCTTTGTTGTCGTGACGCCGTCCGGCAGGTCCAGGCGGTCCCCGGGACGGCGGTAGAGAAACACGGAAGAGCCCCCTGCGGCAAGGGCCGGGGCCGCGTCGGCCAGCCAGGCCGTGCGGCCGAAGGCGTGCATGGGCACGAGCACCCGGGGCCGCACCTTTGTGGCGAACTCCGGGCCTCCGGCTAGGTTGGGCAGCCTGCGGTCCACGTTGGTGAAGGCGATGTCCACGGGCCTTGCCGCGATGCGCTCCAGGGCCGCGCTGAAGAATCCGGCGGTGAAGGCCTTCTCGGCCGCAGACGCCGTGTCCCAGACCCAGGCGGCCAGGTCCCCGCCGTGGTACAGCCGCAGGCCCTCGACCTCCAGGACAAAGGCCAGGCCCAGGTCGTTGGAGGCCAGGGTCTCGATGCCGATGCCGTTGATCCCGCCCGTCTGGTCCGGCTCCAGCACCAGGGCGCCCGCGGGCACGCTCGCCGGATAGAGGTCGGCCACATCGTCGGAGAACACGAAGCGGGCGCCGGCGGCCTCGGCGCAGACCGAGGCCAGGTCCGGGTGGCAGTGGTCCGTGTGGCTGTGGGAGACAAAGGCGGTCACGTTGCGGCCGCGCAGCTCCGGGGCCAGGGCCGCGGCCGAGCGCTTGGGCAGGTATTGCGGGGCCGGGCAGTCGAACAGCAGGGTGTGCTCCCCGGCATGGACCACGAAGCAGTTGTGGAAGATGTAGACCACCTGGGCGCGCATGGCCCGGGATGAACCACATCCCGGGCCAAAAGGCAACCCGCTGCCTGCGCCTTGCTCAACCGTCCCGGCATGGGCTACAACCGGGGGCCTGAACAACCTTTCTGGGGAGACCAATGGGATTCTTTTCCTCGCTGAAAAAAATCTGGGGCAGCGGCGCTGCCCCTGCTCCGGCCGCGCCAGCCGCACCGGCCGCGGCCGCTCCGGCCGACTGGCAGAACGCCCTGACCCTGGCCCTGCGCCAGGCCGAGCCCCGGCTTTCGGTCTGGCTCGGCCATGTGCTCTCGGGCGTCACCGAGGCCGGGCCGCTGCTGCGCGAACGCCTGCTGTTCCTGTTCCAGGCCCTGGGCGCGCCCGAGGCCGAGGCCGTGAAGTTCGTCACCGAGTTCGAGGCCTGGCTCGCGGCCATGGGCTACCGCACGGTGGAGGAATTCCGCTCCGAACTGCAATACCGCCTGGCCCTGGCCCTGGACCTGGAGGACGAGGAAGACGAGCGCGACCGCCTGTTCCTCAAGCTCTCCGAGGGCCTGGCCAAGACCCGCGAGCAGATCACCAAGCGCATCGACGGGCTGCTGGCCGGAAACCGGGCCATTGACGAGTCCTTCTGGGAGGAGCTCGAGGAAATCCTGATCATGGCCGACGTGGGCTTCGAGGCCGCGGCCAGGCTCATGGACAACCTGCGCGCCCGGGTGCGCAAGGCCGGGGTGACCGAGGCCCAGGGCTTTCGCGCCCTGCTCCAGGAGGAGCTGGCCGAGATCTTCAAGACGCCCAAGCGCATCCAGGCCGTGAACCCGCCCGAGGTGGTCATGATGATCGGGGTCAACGGCGTGGGCAAGACCACGACCATCGCCAAGCTGGCCCACCGCGCCAAGCTCCAGGGCCGCAAGGTGCTCATCGCCGCGGGCGACACCTTCCGGGCCGCGGCCATCGAGCAGCTGGAGATCTGGGCCAAGCGCGTGGGCGCGGGCTTCTTCGCCAAGCAGGCCGGGGCCGACCCCGCGGCCGTGGCCTTCGAGGCCATGGACAAGGCCGTGACCGAGGGCTACGACCTCCTGCTCCTGGACACGGCCGGACGCCTGCACACCAAGACCAACCTCATGGAAGAATTGAAGAAAATAAAGAGGGTCCTGGACAAGAAACACCCCGGCGCGCCGCACCGCAGCGTGCTGGTCATCGACGCCACCACGGGCCAGAACGCCCTGTCCCAGACCAAGCTCTTTCAGGAGGCTGTGGGCGTGGACGAGATCGTGCTCACCAAGCTCGACGGCACGGCCAAGGGCGGGGTGGTGGTGGCCGTGACCCTGCAGTACCAGGTGCCCATCACGTACGTGGGCCTGGGCGAAAAGATGGAGGATTTGCGGCCGTTCAACGGCCAGGATTTTGCCAAGGCGCTGTTGGGATAATTGTGATTATGCTTTAGGAATATTGTATATCCAACAAACCTTCAGCCCTTATATCTGGCTTTATTTAAAATCTCTTTTGCATCAGGATCATCTACGCCTTCAAGTGGGTGTTTCGGGGTGCGCAAATATATTTCCTCAAGAATATCTGAGGCACGCCTTGTATTATATTCTATATTTTTTAATGATGCACCTATCATCCATAAACAAAGTACTGCCACCCCTATCGCGATAGAGTAGATCCACTCCATAAAAGGCCCTCCCTACGATTTCATACAAACGGCACTATTCAATCGCATACGCCCCATCTCGTCGTCTCCGGTCCTATACATCCCCCATTCACAGCTTCGGCCCCAGCCAATCTGGCTCGACATGCACGTCCAGACCGGGCAGCCGAAGCCGCCGGTGGTGCAGATAGAGAATATCGTCCTCGCCCTTGCCATAGAGCGGATCACCCACAATGGGGTGGAGGATGTGCGCCAGATGAGCCCGGATCTGGTGCCGCGCGCCCTTGTGGATCACCGCCTTGACCAGGGTCTGGTCCTGGTCCGCAAGGTAGTCCACGGGCTCCACCCGGGTCCAGCGCAGCGGGCTCTCGTCCTCCTGGGGCAGGACTTTGGTCTTCTTGGTATTGTCCGTGTCGAGCGCGTTCTTCACCGTGACCGGCCATTCCAGGCAGCCGTGCACCCGTGCCGCGTACTCCTTGGTCACCTGGCCCGCGTCCTCCAATTCATAATACTGTTGCGCTGCCTCGGGTGTGAGCGCGACGAGCACAATGCCCGAGGTGAGCTGGTCCAGCCGGTTCAGGAGCACGGCGTTCTTCCCGGGCAGCAGCTCAGGCAGGAGCCGCTCCAGGCTCGGGTTGTCCCGGCCCGCAATGGCCGCGCTGTGCAGACCCGCGGGCTTGAACAGGGCCGCGAAATCTCCCTGCGTCTCCAGGACCCGGGCCCCGGCCACCGGAGATTCGACGCTTTCCCGCTGCCGCAGCTCGATGCGCTGGCCAGCAGTCACGCAAAAACCCTTGGCCCGGACCCGGCCGTCCACCAGGACCACGCCCTGCTCCCAGGCCCGCCGCCGCTCGCGCAGCGAGGACCCGGGCAGGACCAGGACCAGGGCCTGGTCCAGCCGCGCGCCGTGGAGATCATCCGGAACAATGGCCGCTTCCATGCCCTCTCTGTACGGCCGAACCAACGTCCCTGCAAGCAAGCGCTCAGTCTTTGACGCCTGGGCGGAAAGAACCTAAACAGGGGCATCGGCGGCCCCTGTCCCGCCCCAATCCGACCCTCAAGGAGCCTCTCATGCCCTTTGACGTGCTCTGGCTCTCCCAGGCCGACCTGGATTCCCTGGGTCTCGGCATGCCCGAGATCATGAACGCCGTGGAGCAGGGCTTCGCCTGCCTGGGCCGCGGCCAGGCCGAGATGCCCGCCAAGATCGGCATCCACCCCCGCGAGGACTGCTTCATCCACGCCATGCCCTGCTGGCTCGGCGGGGACCTGGACCGCTGCGGCATCAAGTGCGTGTCCGGCTATCCCCCGAACCAGAAAAAGGGCCTGCCCTACATCACCGGCGTCATGGTCCTCATCGATCCCGAGACCGGGCTGACCCGCTCGGTCATGGACGCGGGCTGGGTCACGGCCTGGCGCACAGGCGCGGCCTCGGGCGTGTACGCCAAGCACTTCGGCAACCCCGCCTCCGAGGTGGTCTCGGTCATCGGCCTGGGCGTGCAGGGCCGGGTGAACCTCCTGGCCTTCAAGGAAGTCTTCCCCAAGATCAAACAGGTGCGCTGCTTCGACCCCGTGGCCGGACAGCCCGAGCGCTTCGTCAAGGACATGCAGCCCCGGCTTCCGGGCGCGCAGTTCGTGGTCTGCGACAATGTGAAGTCCTGCGTGGCCGATGCCGACGTGGTGGTCACCTGCACGCCCATCGTGGAGAAGCCCAAACGCTTCCTGCCCCGGGCCTGGCTCAAGAAGGACGTGCTGGCCGTGTCCGTGGACTACGACTCGGCCTTTTCCGAGGACGTCATGGCCGCCACGCCCTGCTTTGTCTGCGACAACGCGGGCCAGTACCTCTGGACCCGGGACCAGGGCGTGTACTTCCAGAACGGCTACCCGGACAAGGGACAGGTCTACGCGGACATGGGCGCGATCTGCGCCGGGGACAAGCCGGGCGTGCGCCAGGGGTTGCGCGGGGCCGTGCTCATGGGCATCGCCAGCCACGACGTGATGACCGCGTCCCTGGCCTATGACCTGGCCAAGGCCAAGGGCCTGGGCACGGTGGTGCGGCTCTGATGGCCGGATACCTCCTGGTGCTCTGCGCGGCCGTGCTCTGGGGACTCATCGGCCCGCTGTCCAAGTTCCTCTTCGCCGAGGGCATCACGCCCCTGGAAGTGGCCTTCTGGCGCTCGGTCATCGGCTGGGGCCTGTTCGCGGCCCAGGCCGCGCTGCGCGGCGCGGGCCGGGCCAGGACCGGCGACCTGCCCGTGCTGGCGGCCTTCGGCCTGGTGGGGGTTTCGCTGTTCTACGGCTCGTACCAGATCGCCATCGGCCTGGTGGGCGCGGCCCTGGGCTCGGTGCTCCTGTACACGGCCCCGGCCTGGGTGGCCCTGCTCTCGCGCCTGGTCCTGGGCGAGTCCATGACCCCGGGCAAGCTGGCCGCGGTGGGCGCCACCATCTTCGGCGTGGCCTGCGTGAGCCTGTCCGGCGGCGGAACCATCGAGCCCTCGGCCCTGGGCGTGCTGGCCGGGCTCACGGCCGGGTTCACCTACGCGCTCTACTACATCTTCGGCAAGAAGTACCTGGGCCGCTACGAGACGGCCACCATCTTCCTCTACGCCCTGCCCGTGGGCGCGCTGGGGCTCTGGCCCTTCGTGGAGTTCACGCACAAGAGCGCCACGGCCTGGGCCTTCCTCCTCCTGCTCTCGGCCACCACCACCTGGGGAGCCTATTCCGTGTACTACGCGGGCCTGCGCCGCCTAGAGGCCACCCGCGCCGCGGTGGTGGCCACCCTGGAGCCCGTGGTCGCGGCCTGGCTGGCCTGGTGGTGGTGGGACGAGCGCTTCGGCCCGGCCGGCTACCTGGGCAGCGGCCTGATCCTCTCGGCCGTGCTGCTCATGGTGGCCGAGGGAGCCCGCCGCCAGCGCGGCCTGGGAGAGCCTGCGTGAGCCGCCCGCGCATCCGGCAGGTCAGGGCCTCGGCCGGGTCGGGCAAGACCTACGCCCTCACGGCCCGCTTCCTGGAGCTGCTGGACGCGGCCAAGGCCGAGGACCCCGGCATGGCCTGCCGGGGCGTGCGGCCCGAGTCCTATTCCTGGCCCGAGATCCTGGCCGTGACCTTCACCAACAAGGCCGCGGCCGAGATGAAGGAGCGGGTGCTCACGGCCCTCAAGCGCTGCGCCCTGGGCCTGACCAGCGGCGGCCAGCGCGCGGACTGGGACCCCCGGCGCGCCGCCAAGGTGGTGGAGACCGTGCTCCGGCGCTACCACCGCCTGAACATCCGGACCATCGACAGCCTGCTCGTGCTCCTCCTGCGGCTCTTTGCCCTGGACTACGGCCTGCGGCCGGACTTCCAGGTGGCCCTGGAGGAGGACGAGCTGTTCGGCCCGGCCTACGAGCGCTTTGTGGACGCCTGCGCCGATCCGCACGGGCCCCAGCGGGCCCTGCTGGTGAGCGCGCTGACCACCTTCCTGGGCTTCGAGAACCGCGCGGGATTCAGCCCGGAGCGCGGCATCCGCGAGCGGCTCTTCGAACTCACCGGCCATCTCCAGGCCGAGCCCGGGGGCGTGCTCGCGGACCAGGAGGAAATGGCCCGAATCCTGGACCGCTGCCGGGAGGAGTTCCTCCAGGTCGTGGCCGTGATGCAGGGCCATCTCGAGGAATTCGCCCTGGCCCCGCGCCAGCACTTCAAGAATTTCCTCGGCAAGTGCCAGGCCCTGAGCGGGTTCGACGAGCCGCCGGACTCGGCCTATGCCGACAAGCCCTGTCTGGCCGAGTGCCTGACCCAGGCCGGAATCCCCAACATCACCGGGCAGTGCGAGCGGGCCTATGCCATGTTCAAGACGGCCTGGGCCGCCTTCCGCCGGGAATGGGCCGCCCTGGAAGGGGCCTATGCCCTGGCCCCGGCCCTGGGCATCGCCCGGGAACTGCTGCTCGGCATGTGTGAAGAGGCCCGGCGCCAGGGCGTGGTGCCCATGTCCTCCTTGAGCGCGGCCGTGCACGGCCTGCTCACCCGCGACGAGGCCGTGCCCGAGGCTTACTGCCGCCTGGGCTCCCGCCTCCACCACCTGCTGGTGGACGAGTTCCAGGACACGAGCCGGGCCCAGTGGTCGGCCCTGGAGCCCCTGGCCCGGGAGTGCCTGGCCAAGGGCGGCAGCCTGTTCTGCGTGGGCGACGTGAAGCAGGCCATCTACGGCTGGCGCGGGGGCGACGCCTCGCTCTTCGACCAGCTCCGGGACCGGCCCGGCCTGGCCGACCTCACCGGCGGCGCGGACCTGGAAAACCTGCCCCGCAACTGGCGCAGCGCGCCCGCGGTGGTGGACTGGAACAACGCCTTTTTCGAACGCCTGGCCGATCCGGGCACGGCCCAGGAGCTGGCCGATCGCTGCCTGGACAAGGCCCCGGACGAGGAGCGCGCGGCCCTGGCCCGGGACATCGCGGCCGCATTCGCCGACGCCCGCCAGGACCTGCCCGCGGAGCGCTCCGGGCCCGAGGGCTTTGTCCGGCTCACCCGGCTGCCCGGCGGCAGCGCCGAGGAGGTCCGGAACGCGGCCCTGGACGCCCTGGAGACCCTGATCCAGGACCTGGGCCGGCGGCGGCCCTGGCGCGACCTGGCCGTGCTCGTGCGCGACAACCGGCAGGCCGGGCTGGTCTGCGAGCGCCTGGTGGCCCTGGACATCCCGGTGATCACCGAGAAAAGCCTGCTGCTGGCCCGGCATCCCGTGGTGCGCCAGCTGGCCGCCCTGCTCGCCTTTTTGGACTTCCCGGCCGACGACCTGGCCTTCCTGACCCTGGTCACGGGCCCGCTTTTTCAGAAGGCGGCCGGGCTGGCCCCGGAGGCGGTCACGGACTGGCTCATGGGCCAGAAGCCCGGGAACCTGGGCTTCAAGTTCCGCGAGGCCTTTCCCCAGGTCTGGGCCGACCGGCTCAAGCCCTTCTTCGACCGGGCCGGACTGCTCACGCCCTACGACCTGGCCCAGGCCGCGGTACAGCGCCTCCGGATTCTGGAGCGCAACCCGGACGCCGAACTCCATGTGCGCCGTTTCCTGGAGGTGGTCCATTTGGCCGAGGGCAACGGCTGCCGCTCCCTCTCGGCCTTCCTGGACTACTGGCGGGACCAGGGCGCGGAGGAGCAGGTGCCCCTGCCCGAGAACCTGGACGCCGTGCGCGTGCTCACCATGCACAAGGCCAAGGGCCTGGAGTTCCCGGTGGTCCTGGTCCCCTTCCACCACTGGCGTCTCCAGCCCCAGGACGGCTTCGCGGTGCTCGATGTCCAGGACCGCCGCGTGCTCACGCCCCTGCGCGCCGCCCTGGGCCCGGAATACCGCGAGCGCGTGGGCCGCGAAATCCGCGAACAGCTCCACCTGCTCTACGTGGCCTGGACCCGGGCCTGCGAGGAATTCTACGGCTTCTACCCGGCCCGGGAGGGCGACGCCAAGCGGCCCCCGGCCCTGGCCGCCCTGGACCTGCTCCTGGACCCGGACCAGGCCGTGACCGAGCGCGGCCGCCAGGACCCGGGCTGCACCCAGAAGCGCGCCCCGGCCGAAACGCCCCGGCCCGTCCCGGCCGTCGCCCCCGGCGAGGAGCTGACCTCCTGGCTGCCCCGGCTGCGCATCTTCCGCCACGCCCTGGAGGATGTCTTCGAGGACCAGCGCCGCAGGGGCGAGATGGCCCACCGGGCCCTGGAGCTTTTGCGGCCCACGGGCGACGACACGGCCGACGCCCTGCGCGCCGCGCGCTTGGCCCTGCTCGATTTCCCGGCCGCGGCCCCGGAGCGCGAGGCGGACATCGCGGCCCTGCTCCGCTGGGTCCTGGCCCAGCCCGAGCTGAAAGCCTGCCTGGGCCAGGGCCTGGCCGAGGCCGAGGCCCTGGACGCCGAGGGCCAGAACATCCGCTGCGACCGGCTCGTGCTGCGCGAAGGCGAGGCCCTGGTCCTGGAGTACAAGACCGGGCGTCCGGACCCGGAGCACGAGACCCAGGTGCGGCGCTACCTGGAGCTGGCCGCGGGGCTCAGACCCCGGGCCCGGGGCCTGCTCGTGTACCTGGACCGCCGCGAGGTCCGGGAGGTGACGCATGGCTGAGCCCGTGCGCATCGTGCCCTGGAACAACCCGTTCATCCCGGCCCTGGCCCGGCATTTGGCCGGGCTCTGGGAGCGCGGCCCCGAGAACCTCCTGGTGGTCTTCCCGCACGACCGGCCCCGGCGCTATCTGAAACAGGCCCTGGCCGGACTGCCCGGCCTGCCCCGGCCCACGCTCCTGCCGTCCATGCCCGGGGTGGACGACCTGTTCGCCTCCCTGGCCCGGGACCTGCGGCCCGCGCCCCTGCGCCGGGCCCAGCGCCTGGACCTCTGCGGCCTGCTCTTCGAGATCGTGTCCGGGCTGCGCGCCGAGGGCCGGGGCCTCCTGGCCAAGCTGCCGCTGGAGCGCCTGGAGTTCTTCCCCTGGGGCCTGCGCCTGGCCGGGCTCCTGGAGGAGTTCCTGCGCCACGGCCTGACCCCGCCGGACCTGGACCAGGCCCAGGGCGAGGTGGAGCCGTTCGCCGGGGCCCTCCTGGAGCAGCTGGGCCGGATCTTCACGAGCTATGTGGACGCCCTGGAGGAACGCGGCTGGAGCACGCCGGGGCTGGACTGCGGCCTGGTCTGCGGGCGGCTGGACCAGGTCCTGGCGGCCCTGGACAACAAGACCGTGGTCCTGGCCGGGCACTACGCCCTGTCCGGGGCCGAGGACACGCTCTTCCGGGCCCTCTGGGAACGCGGGGCCCAGGTGCTCTGGCACACGGACCCGGCCCTGGCGGAAGGAGGCGCGGGCCACTGGTGCGCGGCCGAGCACGCCTCCTGGCTCACGGCCTGGGGCGCGCGGGCCGTGCTGGCCGAGGAGCCCCAGGCCCGGACCATGCCCGCCTTGCGCTTCCACGAGGGCTTCGACCTGCACTCCCAGCTGGCGGCCCTGGAACAGGAGCTGGCCGACGCCCCCGGGAACACGGCCGTGGTCCTGCCCGAGGCCGGGGCGCTCATCCCGGTGCTGCACCATCTGCCCGAGCGGGACGTGAACATCAGCATGGGCTATCCCCTGGAGCGCTCGGCCCTGTTCCAGCTCCTGGACACCGTGCTCACGCTCCAGGAAAACCGCACGGACCAAGGCTATCTCTGGCGCGACGTCATCGCCCTGATCCGCCACCCCTATCTCAAGATGCTCCCCGTGGCCGGAACCCAGCCCCTGCGCCTCCTGTTCCACCAGTGGGAGGAGGAGATCCGCTCCGGACGCAAGCATCTGGACCCCCGGGAACTCACCCTGGAGTTCGGCCCTGACCTGGACCCGGAAATCCTGGCCCAGGCCCAGGACCTGGCCCGGGACATCCTGGACCGCTGCCTCACGGCCTTCGAGACCCCGCGCACCCTGGAGGATCTGGCCCGGGCCCTGGAGGGCCTGGCCGCGCTCCTGCACGAGCGCGGGGCGGGCCTCTGGAAGCGCCACCTCCTGGACGCCGAATGCCTGTTCCGGCTGTTCACCCGGGTCACGCCCCAGCTGGCCCAGAGCGCCATCAGCCGCGACGAGTACCCCCGCGACCTGCTGTTCTTCATCCTGCGCCAATTCTGCTCCGAGGAGCGCATCTCCTTCGAGCCCGAGCCGCTCACCGGGCTCCAGGTCATGGGCGTGCTGGAGACCCGGCTTCTCCATTTCGAAAAAGTTTGCGTGCTCGACGCGGTGGAAGAGCACCTGCCCGGCCAGCCCCCGGCCGACCCGCTGCTGCCCGACCCCCTGCGCCTGCTCCTGGGCCTGCCCGACTCCCGCCAGCGCGACGCCGTGGCCGGGTACAACCTCCACCGGCTCCTGCGCGGGGCCCGGGAGGCCGTGCTCCTGTACAAGAGCGGGGTGACGCCCGGCATCCTGGAGAGCAAGAGCGTGCGCAGCCGGTTCGTGGAGGAACTGCTCTGGGGCCTGGAACAGGAGGCGGGCGCGCTCATCAAGGCCTCGGACGAGCCGCCGCTCCTGGCCTCCTCGTTCCGGCTGGGCCCCATCCCCTGCTCTGTCCCGGCCATAGCCAAGGACGCGGCCGTGCGCGACCGGCTCGTGCGCCAGCTCACGTCCAAGGGCCTGTCGCCCTCGCGGCTGGACGACTACCTCTCCTGCCCCAAGCTGTTCTTCTTCCGCGTGCTCACGGGCCTGAAACCCCTGACCACGGTGGACGAGGAGGGCGCGCCCCAGGCCGTGGGCTCCCTGGTGCACGAGGTCCTGGAGGCCTTTCTCAAGCCGCACCTGGAACAGACCCTGCGGCTCTGCGACCTGGACGCCGCGGACCTGGGCAGCCGCTTCCTCCAGGCCCTGGAGGACAGCCCGGAACTGGCGGCCATCCCCCTGGACCGCCGCCTGGCCCTGGGCCTGGCCGGACGCCACCGGCTCATGACCTATCTCCGGTCCCAGAAGGACGAGACCACGCTCCTGGCCCTGGAGCGCGGGGTGACCGCGCAGATCCGGGCCGAGGGGCTCAGCGTGCCCCTGCGCGGCACCCTGGACCGCCTGGACCTGCGCGAGGGCGGCCTGGTGGTCCTGGACTACAAGACCGGCCAGAGCCTGCCCCGGCCCCGCTCCGGGGTCTGGCGGGACGAGGCCCTCTGGGCCCGGCTCACGGCCTGGGACCCGGCCAAGGACGCGGGAACCGGAGTCCTGGAGGAGCTGGAGGACAATCTACGCGGGGTGCAGCTGCCGCTGTACCTCTGGCTGGCGGACCAGAACGCGCCCCCGGCCCCGGTGCGCAACGCGGGCTGGGTCAAGCTGGCGGACAAGGGCCAGGAGATCCTGCTTCTGGACCAGGACGCGGACGAGGATCTGCGCGGCCTGGTGCTCCACACGCGCGTGCCCGCGTTGACAGGCTTCCTGGTCCGGCACATCCTGGCGGCCCCCGCCTTCCTGCCCAGGCCGGGGCGGCGCTGCGAACACTGCGACTTTCGCGAGCCCTGCGGGGCCTGAGGAGGCATCATGGAATACGCGCAAGGCAAGACCGGCCGGGTCTTCGTAGTCCGCCTGGGCGACGGCAACCGGCTGCCGGACTGCGTGGAGGCGTTCGCCGCGGACCAGGGCGTCGCGCGGGCCGTGTGCTGGCTTTTGGGCGGGGCCGGGGGCGGCAGGCTCGTGGTGGGCCCCAAGGACGGCGCGGTGCTGCCGCCCGAGGTCCTGCTCCAGCCCATCGAGGCGGCCCACGAGATGGCCGCGGTGGGCACGATCTTCCCGGACGCCGCGGGACGGCCCAAGCTGCACATGCACGCGGCCCTGGGCCGGGAGGGCGCCACGCGCACGGGCTGCGTGCGGCCCGGGGTGGACATCTGGCTGGTGGGCGAGCTGGTCATCCTGGAGCTGCTCGACCTGCCCATGTCCCGCAAAAAGGACCCCCAAAGCGGCCTGGAACTCCTGGCCAAGGACTAGATATGCGCACGGCCGAGATCGTCATCTGCGGGGCCGGGATCGTCGGCCTGACCCTGGCCCGGGAGCTCGTGCGCCGGGGCCATTCGGACATCCTCATCCTGGACAAGGAGCCGGACATCGGCCGCCACGCCTCGGGCCGCAACAGCGGCGTGCTCCACGCCGGGATCTACTACGCCCCGGGCAGCCTGCGGGCCCGCTCCTGCCTGGAGGGCAACCGGCTCATGCAGGACTATTGCCGGGAGCACGGCCTGCCCCTGGAGCAGAACGGCAAGGTCATCGTGGCCCGCGACGAATCCGAGCTGCCCGGCCTGCGCGCCCTGTTCGAGCGCGCCCAACAGAACGGGGCCCAGGTGGAGCTCATCGACGAGCGGCGGTTGGCCGAAATCGAGCCCCTGGCCAAAACCGCGGGCCAGGCCCTGCACTCGCCCCGCACCGCGGTGGTGGACCCCAAGGCCGTGCTGGCCAGCCTGCGCCGGGAACTCACGGACTCGGGCAAGGTCTCCTTCCTGTTCCTGGCACGCTTCCTGCGCCGCCTGGGCCCGCGCCTGGCCGAGACCACGGCCGGACGCGTGGGCTACGGCTTCTTCGTCAACGCCGCCGGGGCCTATGCCGACCGCGTGGCCCACGCCTTCGGCCTGGGCCTGCCCTACCGGCTCGTGCCGTTCAAGGGCGTGTACCGCAAGCTCCAGGGCCCGCGCGCGGACCTGGTGCGCGGGAGCATCTATCCCCTGCCCGACCCCCGCAATCCCTTCCTGGGCGTGCACTTCACCCGGGGCGTGCACGGCGGCGTGTACCTGGGCCCCACGGCCATCCCGGCCCTGGGCCGGGAGAACTACGGCATCCTGGCGGGCATCGACGCCGAGGCCCCGTCCATCCTCTGGCGCGACGCCGTGCTCTTCGCCAAGAACCCCAAGTTCCGCTCCGTGGCCCTGGACGAGCCGCGCAAATACTTCGCCCGGCGCTTCTTCGAGGACGCCCGGCGGCTGGTCCGCGAGCTGGAACCGGCGGACGTGGTCCCCTCGCCCAAGGCCGGAATCCGGCCCCAGCTCATCGACCTGCGCTCCCACGAACTGGTCATGGACTTCATCCTGGAGCGCGACCAGGAGAGCCTGCACGTGCTCAATTCCATCTCCCCGGCCTTCACCAGCTCCCTGGCCTTCGCCACAATGCTGGCGGGCGAGCTGCGGGCATAGGCCCGCGCCCGTTCCTCGCGCCTTTGACCCCGGACTGTTTGTCGTGTATGCCCAGCCTGCACCGGAATATTTCCAGTGCGCACCGGGCGCGTCCGGCCCGCAGGAGGATGGATGAAGCTTTTTGAATCCCTCAAGGATTTCCCCACGTTGAACATCGGCGATCTCACGGCCCGCATCCCGATCATTCAGGGCGGCATGGGCGTGGGCATCTCACTCTCGGGCCTGGCCTCGGCCGTGGCCAACGAAGGCGGCGTCGGCGTCATTTCCGCGGCCATGATCGGCAACGCCGAACCGGACCTCGCCAAGGACCCCACCGGGGCGCACATCCGGGCCCTGACCCGGGAGATCCGCAAGGCCCGCGAACTGACCAAGGGCATCCTGGGCGTCAACGTCATGGTGGCCCTGTCCAACTTCGCGGACATGGTGACCACCTCGGTGCGCGAAGGCATCGACGTGATCTTCTGCGGCGCGGGCCTGCCGCTGGACCTGCCCAAGTACCTCACCGACGGCGCCAAGACCAAGCTCGTGCCCATCGTGTCCTCGGGCCGGGCCGCGGCCGTGCTTTGCAAGAAGTGGCTCTCGCGCTTCAACGTCCTGCCCGACGCCTTCGTGGTCGAGGGCCCCAAGGCCGGCGGCCACCTGGGCTTCAGGCCCGAGCAGGTGGAGGACCCGGCCTTCGCCCTGGAGAGCATCGTGCCCGAGGTCATCGAGGCCGTGAAACCCTTCGAGGAATCCTCCGGCAAACGCATCCCGACCATCGCCGCGGGCGGGGTCTATTCCGGCGAGGACATCTGCCGCTTCCTGGACATGGGCGCGGCCGGGGTCCAGATGGGCACGCGCTTCGTGGCCACGGTGGAGTGCGACGCCGACGAGGAGTTCAAGCAGGCCTATGTGCGGGCCAAGAAAGAGGACATCGTCATCATCCAGAGCCCGGTGGGCATGCCCGGCCGGGCCGTGCGCGGCCCGTTCCTGGAGGACGTGGCCCAGGGCCACCGCAAGCCCAAGGCCTGCCCCTACAAGTGCCTGGTCACCTGCGACTACACCAAGAGCCCCTACTGCATCGCCCAAGCCCTGGTGAGCGCCATGAAGGGCAAGCTCAAGAACGGCTTCGCCTTTGCCGGGGCCAATGCCTGGCGGGTGGACTCCATCGTCACGGTGCGCGAGCTCATCGGCAGCCTGCGCGACGAGTTCCTGCGCTTCTGCGGCAGGAAAGAGTAGTCCGCTTCGCGGAAACGAGATGAGAGAGGGGGCCTTGCGGCCCCCTCTTTTTTTGCGATCTGACCAGGAATCCCAAAGCCAGGCCGCTCAAAAAAACCGCAGGCAAGGCGCAAGAAACGGCCGAGCCCGACGCGTATCAAGACATACGCGAGGGTTGGGCCGTTTCGCAGCAACGCAGCAAGCGGGCTTTTTTCAGCGGCCTACAGCTCGAAGCGTTTGGCGGAGATGATCGTGATGGGCTCCACCGGCACGTCGGCGTGGAAGCCCGCGGTCTTGGTCTTGACCTTGACGATCTTCTCCACGGCCTCCATGCCCTCGGCCACCTTGCCGAACACGCAGTAGCCGAAGCCGTCGTTGGTGTCGTCGCGGTGGTCCAGGAAATGGTTGTCGGCCACGTTGATGAAGAACTGGGCCGTGGCGCTGTGGGGGTCCGGGGTGCGGGCCATGGCGATGGTGCCGGTGAGGTTCGGCGTGTCGGTGCGGGCCTCGTTCTTCACCGGCGCGTTCGTCTTCTTCTCGCGCATCATCATGTCCATGCCGCCGCCCTGGATCATGAAGCCCTTGATCACGCGGTGGAAGATGAGCCCGTCGTAGAACTCCTCGTCCACGTATTTCAGGAAGTTGGCCACCGTGTCCGGGGCCTTGTCGGGCCAGAGTTCCACCAGGATCTCGCCCATCGGCGTTTCGATCAGGACCATGGGATTGCTCATCACTTCTCCTTTTTCTCGGGTTCCTTTCCATCCTTGGAGGCCCGGGGATGGGCCGCGTCATAGACCTTCATGATCTGCTGCAGATTGAGATGCGTGTAGCGCTGGGTCGTGCTGATGCGCTCGTGGCCCAGAAGCTCCTGGATGTCCCGCAGATCCGCCCCGGCCTCGAGCATGTGCGTGGCGAAGCTGTGGCGCAGCATGTGCGGATGCACGTGCTGGGGCAGCCCGGCCAGCTGGGCCAGGTTCTCCACGATGCGCGCGGCCTGCCGCCGGTTGAGCCGCCCGCCGCGGCTGCCCAGGAACAGGGCCTTTTCCAGGGGATCGTCCACAAAGGCGTGGCGCTGGCCCAGGTAGCGGTCCAAACGGGCGCGGGCCGCGTCCGAAAGCGGGGCCAGGCGCTGCTTGGAGCCCTTGCCCGTGACCCGGACCACGCCCGAGGAGGTGTCCAGATCGTGGACATTGAGCCCCACGGCCTCGGACACGCGCAGGCCCGAGCCGTACAAGAGCTCGGCCAGGGCCAGGTCGCGCAGGCCCTCGGGATCGGGCGGCAACTTGGCCTCCATGAGGCCGATGGCCTGGTCCACGTTGAGGGCCCGGGGGTGGCGCTTTTCCTGGCGGGGATTGGACAGGCCCTGCACCGGGTTGGCCGTAACCAGCCGCTGGCGCAGAAGGAAGCGGAAGAAGCTGCGCAGGGCCGAGAGCTTGCGGGCCATGCTGCTTTTCTTGAGCCCGCGCCGGTGGAGTTCGGCCAGAAACCCGCGGACGTGGTCCCGGGTCACGGCCCCGGGGTCCTCCAGGGACACGCCCCGGCCGGAAAGATGGTCGGCGAACAGGCGCAGGTCGTTCTCGTAGGCCGCGAGCGTGGCCCCGGAAAAGCCCTTCTCGGCCGCCAGGTGGGCCAGGAAGCCGCGGCAGAGCTCGGCCAGGGGCGGACTAGCGTTCCCTCTGGTCGAGGACATAGCAGCTCTTGGGGTTTTCCTTGGCCTTCTTCTTGAGACCCATGGCGATGCTGGCGGCCTCGCCCGCGTGGCTCAGGCGGCGGGCGCCGGTGCTGAAGACCACGGCGATGGACACGGCCATGAGCGGAAAGGTCCGGGTCTCGCCCTGGCGGTCCACCGAAACGATGGAGCCCCGGGTGCGGTCCTCGGCGTCGTAGAAATGCGGCACGATGGAGTCGAAGGTCTGGACCACCCGGCGGCAGGCCTCCTCCACCAGGTCCGGCGGCATGATGAAGACGAAGTCGTCGCCGCCCACGTGGCCCACGAACGAGCGCACCCCGGCAAAGGCCCGGATGGTGTTGACGATGACCCGGGCGGTCATCATGAGCACCTCGTCGCCCCGGGAGAAGCCGTACTTGTCGTTGAAGCTCTTGAAGTAGTCCAGGTCGCAATAGGCCAGGGCGAAGTCCTCGTTGCGGTCGATGCACTGCTGGATGCGCTGGATGATGGAGGTGTTGCCCGGCAGCTTGCTGAGCGGGTTGGCGTCCAGGGCGCGCATGGCCCGGAGCATGGTCAGGTTGACCCGGGCCCGGGCCTCCTCCCCGCGCAGCGGCCGCACCAGGAAGTCGTCCACCTCCACCTGGTCCCAGTCCCAGGAATGGTCCAGGTCGCTCCCGTCCAGCACCAGGATCACGGGCAGCTGGCGATAGACGTTCTCGCTCTTGACCAGGGTGGCCACCTCGGCCCCGCTGATGTCCGGCAGGCGGTTGTCCACCACGAGGAGGTCCGGCGGATCGTTGAACAGATGCTCGATGGCCCGGCGGCCGCGCTCAAAGACCGTGAAGCGCATGACCTCGTCGGGCCAGAGCCCGGTGAGGAGCTTGGCCAGGTCCGGGTCCGGGGAGAGCAGAAAGGCGTTCTGCCTGCGGCTGAAGGGCGTCTCGGCCACGTACGCTCCTAGGCCATGTCCAGGTCCGAGACCTCGGCCAGCTGGCCCGCGAACTCGTCCAGGATGCGGTCCATGTCCGACAGCTTGAGCTTGAGCATGTCGAGCGCCTTCTTGGAGAGCACTGCGGCCTGGTCGTCGCCGCCGGTGCCGTATTCGTAGATGCGCACGATCCAGTCGCCGATGTGCACGGCCGCGGCGGTCTCGGGATACAGCTGGGCGGTCTCCGGGGAATGATGGTGGCTCATGCCCTCGCGGATGTTGCCGGGCAGGTTCCAGTGCCGGGCCAGCCAGGCGTTGATGCGGTCGTGGCCGAAGCCCATGACCGCGCGCTCGGCCTCGAACCAACGCAGGTCCTGCTCGCGCACGGCCTGGGACACGGCCTCGTGGAGCTCGGGCATCTGCACCGCGGCCACGACCTTGCCCAGGTCGTGGAGCAGCCCGGCCACGGAGTACTCCTCGGGGTCGGCCAGACCCGCGGCCCGGGCCACCACGTTGGCGGCCAGGGCGCAGCCCAGGCTGTGCTCCCAGAGGCCCTCCATGGCCTTGATCATCATGTCGAAGACCGAGGTGGAGATGATGATGCCCCGGACCACGTTGAAGCCCAGGAGCACCAGGGCGTGCTGCACCGTGCCGATGCGGCCCGGGAAGCCGTACACCGGGGAGTTGACCATCTTGAGGACCTTGGCCGAGAGGACCTGGTCCCGGGAGATGATCTTGGCGATCTCGTCGGTGTTGGCGTTGGGGTCCTGCACCAGACGGCTGACTTCGTCCAGAACCTTGGGCAGGGTGGGCAAGTCCTTGATGGACAGTATCTGGCCCTTGACTGAGGTCTTGAGATCCTCTTCCATGCCTATGCCTTGCCCTCGGCCGCAGCCCGGGCCGCCTGCTCGGCGGCCTTGATCCGCAGGTATTCGTTGAGGAAGCCGCGCACCTCGTCCTGCCACGGATCCCCGCCCAGGCGGCGGAACAGGTGGTCCAGGCGCTCCAGGCGGTGCGCCGCCGAGGTGTCCACCCCGGAGGAGCCGCCCTCCAGGGGGTTGCCCTCCACGGTGATGCGGTCCACCTCCATGCTGCGCAAGCGCTCCAGATGGGACTCGGTGAGTTCCATGCCGGGGCCCATGACCACCATGCCGTTGTCGCGGGTCACGGCCTTGGCCAGCTTCATGCCGGGCTTGGCCAGATTGAGCGGAATCTTCTGCATGTGGGCTCCCTGCGATGTGCTGAGAAGGATCATATCCTGCCCGGGGGACGGGCTCAAGACAGAAAAATCTTCAGTTTCCGTAAGCCTCCCCGTCCTCGAACAGGGTGTAGCACATGCCCGGCCACTGCCGGACCAGGCTCTTCATCTCCAGGAGCAGCAGGGCGCTGCCCACCTCGGCGCTGGACCGGCCCAGGTCCCGGCAGAGGGTGTCGATGTGGGCCTTGCGGTCGCGGCGCAACAGGCCCAGGAGGTCGCGCTCCAGGGGCGGCAGGTCGGCCGGAATCTCGGGCGCGGCCGGTACGGCCTGCTTGGCCGGTACGGCCGGCGCGGTCCGCTGGGCCGTCGCCTTGGCCTTGCCCCGGGGCTTGCGCGGCGCGGGCCGCAGCGGCTCCTCGGAGCGGGCCGGGGGCAGGTCCGGGGCCTGGAAGTCCGGAGGCGTGGGCCGCAGGTCCTCCAGGCGCAGGCGCAGGGCGAAGCGCAGGCTCTCCAGGATGTCCTCGGCCTTGTCCACCAGGCAGGCGCCCTGGCGGATGAGCTCGTGGCAGCCCACAAAGCTGGGCTGGCCCAGGGGCCCGGGCAGGGCGAAGACCTCGCGGCCCTGCTCCAGGGCCAGGCGGGCGGTGATCAAGCTGCCGCTGCGGCTGGCGGCCTCGGCCACCACCACGCCCAGGGACAGACCGCTGATGAGCCGGTTGCGCACCGGGAAATTGCCGGGCCGCGGCGGGGTGCCGGGCGGGAACTCGGTGACCACCAGGCCGCGCTCCTCCAGGACCTTGCGCAGATCGGCGTTCTGCGGCGGATAGTTCCGGTCCAGGCCCGCGCCGAGCACGGCGATGGACGAGCCCAGGCCCGAGAGCCCGCCCAGGTGGGCCTGGCGGTCGATGCCCACGGCCAGGCCCGAGACCACGGTGAGGCCCAGGGCCGAGAGCCCGGCGCTGATGCGCTCGGCCGAGGCCAGGCCCAGGTTGGTGCACTCCCGGGCTCCGACCACGGCCACGGCCGGATTGCGGAGCAGGCTCGCGTCCCCGGCAAGGTACAGGACCAAGGGCGGGTCCGGAATCCCGCGCAGGGTCTCGGGATAGTCCGCATCGCCCCAGCACAGCCGGGCCTGGCCCAGGGCCTTGGCCGCGCGGAACTCCTCCTCGGCGTCCGGCCGCCAGGCCTCGGCCCGGAAGGCCCGCAACAGGTCAGGATCGCGCAGCAGGCCCAGACGCCCCCAGCCGGCGGCGTCCTGCACGGCGGCAAAGGCCGAGCCATAGTGCTCCAACAGGGGCAGGGCCTGGCGCGGCCCCAGGCCGGGGCTGTGCCGCAGGGCCAGACAGGCGAAGAATTCCTTGTCCTGGGCGGCGCTCACGGGGCGGAAGGGCTCAGCCCTGGAGGGACTTGAGCTTGAGCTTGGCCGGGGCGGCCTGCTCGGAGCGGGGATATTCGTCCAGCAGGGCCTTCAAGTAGAACACGGCGTTGGCCTTGTCACCCACGGCCTCGTAGGCCAGGCCGATCTTGTACAGGGCCGCGGCCGCCTTGTCGTGCCGGGGATACTTCTGGGTCACGTCCTTGAAGGTCAGGATGGCCTGGGTGAAGTCCTTCTGGGCGTACCAAGTCTCGCCGATCCAGTAGTGGGCGTTGGGCGCCAGGGCGTCGCCCGGGTAGCGCTTGAGGAAGTCCTGAAGCGCCTCGCGGCCCTCCACGGGCTTCTCGGCCAGCACCAGGTTCAGGCCGCGCTCGTAGGCCGCCTGGGACTCCTTGACCGGGGCCGCCTTGGCGGGCGCAGGGGCCGGAGCGGCCTTGGCCTTGGACTTCTCGGCCTTGGCCGGGGCCGCGGGCTTCTGGGCCTTGGCCGGGGGCGGAATCTGGGCCTTGGTGGGCGGCGCGGTCCAGGGCCGGGGCTCGGCGCTGCGGGCCACGGGCGGCGGGGTCACCGGCTCCAGGGTGGCCGGGGCCTGGGCCAGTTGGAGCTTGGCCTCCTCCAGCTCGGCCTCCAGGCGCTTGAAGCGCTCCTCCATGCGGGCCTCCAGGGCCGCGACGCGGTCCTGCGTCCCGCGCTGGGTCTCCTGGAACTGGAGGAAGCTCTCCTCCAGGCTCTTGACCCGCCACTCCATGCTCTCGCCGGACGGCTCGGACTTGGCCGCGCATCCGGCCAGGAACAGGAGCAGAAGCAGGGCCAGGGGCCCGAGGGATATGGAGCAAAGGGGTTTCATTCTTCCAGTCCCATAGGCCATGCCCGGGAATTTTGCAAGGAATCCGGCGGCCAGGGCAGGCCGCCCCGGCTTGCCAGGCTCCGGGTTTTGGGGCAAAACCCAGGCAGCCGCGCAGGCCCCCTTCGGGGGATTTTTCCAGGGAGTTGTTGTCCATGACGGAATTTCACGGCGCGTTGACCATGCTCTCCAGCGTCCTGGCCCCGGCCTTCTTCGACGTGCTCGGCCTGGCGGCCCTGGGTGTGCCGCTGCTGGCCGCTGCCGCCGAGATCCTCGGCCGGGTCCAGCGCAAGGCCTTTCTGGACAGGTTCGCCCAGCACCTCACGGTCATGGGCTTCGGGCTGCTGGCGCTGGTCCTGATCGTGGCCGTGGCCGGGGCCGGGCTGGCCGCCCTGCGCTTCCCCGAGATCATGGCCCGGCTGCACGCCCCGGGCTCGCCCCTGTTCCCGTTCTACGGGGCCCTGGCCGCGGTCCTGGCGTTCCACGGCCTGTACCGCTTCGGCTGGTCCCTGCCCAAGGGGCCGCACCTGCTCCTCGGGCTCCTGGCCGGACTCTCCTCGCTCACGGCCATCTTCCTGTCCCTGCCCGCGCTGCGCGGCTTCGCGCTCCTGCTCACGCCGGAGGCGGCCACAGCCCCGGGCCTGGTCCCCAGCCTGGGCTCGCCGTTCTGGCCCTGCCTCGTGCAGTACGTGGCCCTGGCCCCGGCCCTGGCCGGCGCCATGGGCCTGCTCTTCCTGGTGCACCGCCGGGACCGCGACAACTACGGCCGGGACTACTACGCCTTCTCCATGCGCCTGGCCGCGCGCTGGGCCGCCCTGTCCGTGCTGCCGGCCCTGCTGGCGCAGCCCTGGGTCCTGTTCAGCCTGGAGCCCGGGCTGCGGGCCCTGGTGCTGGTTTCGCCCACGGGCCTGCTCTGGGCCCTGGCCGTCCTGCTCATGCTCCTCTGCGCCGGGCTCTGGTGGGCCGTGGCCAAGAGCGGCTCGCCCATGCGGCTCAAAGGCCTCATGCTCGGGAGCGCCCTGCTGGCCTGGCTGTTCCACTCCCTGCTCCTGGCTCTGGCCGCGGAACTCTTCTTCAGCTGATCCCCGCGCGCGCCACGAAAAAAGCCCGCCCGGATTTCCCGGGCGGGCTTTTCTTTGCAGCGCCGTTGCGCCTCAGCGTTCCATCTGGGTGGACAGGGTGTAGACCTCGTGGGGGTCCAGGATGAGCACCACCGAGCCGTCGCCCATGATGGTGGCTCCGGAGATGCCCTTGATCTCGAAGGTGTTCAGGTAGAAGCCCAGGGGCTTGATGACGATCTCCTGGCGCTCCAGGAGCCGGTCCACCACGAGGCCCAGGCGCCGGTCGTTGTCGTGGATGACCACCACGGGCAGGATCTCGCGGTTCTCCTCGTTGGGCGGGAGCTTGAGCAGCTGGGAGAGCTCCATGATGCCCAGGACCTCGCCGCGCAGGGTCACGGCCTTGCGCTTGTTCACGTCGGCCAGGCGCTCGGTCTCGATCTTGGTGGTCTCGGACACGGCGTCCAGGGGGATGGCGTAGATGTGGCCGTTGACCTGGACCATGAGGGCGTCGATGATCGCCAGGGTCAGGGGCAGGGTCAGGGTGATGCGGGTGCCCTTGCCCACCTCGGAGTGGGTCTGGACATTGCCCTTGAGGTTCTTGATGTTCGTCTTGACCACGTCCATGCCCACGCCGCGGCCCGAGATGTCCGTGATCTTTTCGGCCGAGGAGAAGCCCGGGGCGAAAATCAGCTCGATGGCCTCGCGGTCGGCAAGGGCCTGGGCCTCCTCCATGGTCATGAGTCCCTTTTTCACGGCCACCTGGCGCATCTTCTCCGGGTCGATGCCCCGGCCGTCGTCCTCCACCTCGATGGCCACGGAATTGCCCTTGTGGTAGGCCCGCAGCCAGACGTGCCCGGTGCTCTTCTTGCCCGCCGCCGTGCGGTCCTGCTCCGGCTCCAGGCCGTGGTCCACGGCGTTGCGCACGAGGTGCACCAGCGGGTCGCCGATCTCCTCCACCACGCTCTTGTCCAGCTCGGTCTCCTCGCCTTCCAGGATGAGCTCCACCTCCTTGCCGCTCTTGCGCGAGAGGTCGCGCACCAGGCGCGGGAAGCGGGAGAAGACCGTCTGCACCGGGACCATGCGGACCTTCATGATGGTGTCCTGCAGGTCGTCGGAGATGCGGGCCATGGCGTAGGTGGTCTCGGTGAGCTGCTGGGCCACCACATGCACTTCCTGCTGCCCCTCCTCCAGGGCCCGGGCCAGCATGGAATAGCGGTTGCGGTTAATGATCAGCTCGCCGATGAGGTTCATAAGGTGGTCGAGCTTCTGGTGGTCCACCCGGATGGTGGTGGAGGCCTTCTGCTTACCCGGCTCGGTCCCGGCCGGGGCCTGGCCGCCGCCCATGGACGGCATGGCCGGACCGGACTCGGGAGCCGCGGGCTTGGGCGCGGGCTTGGGAACCACCGGCTTGGGCGCGGGCTTGGGCGCGGGCTTGGGTTCCGGCTTGGGCTCAGGCTTGGGCTCAGGCTTGGGTTCCGGCTTGGGCTCAGGTTTGGGTTCCGGCTTGGGCGCGGGCTTGGGTTCCGGCTTGGGCTCCGCCTTGGGCGCGGCCGCAGGCTGGGACGCGGCAATGGCGGCCAGGTCCTTGAGCACCATGTCCCGCAGGATGGCGAATTCCTGCTCCAGGATGTCGAGCATCATCTCGAAGCCGATGCCGGACTTGCGGCCCTGGTCCACCAGCTTGGCCGTGCGCTCGGCGTAGTCGCGCACCCCGTCCAGGCCCATGTACCCGGCCGAGTTCTGGAAGGTCACCAGGCTGCGGTACAGGCCGTCCACGATCTCGGTCTGGGAGGCGTCCTTGCGCAGGGTCTCCAGGGCGAAATTCACGTTGTCGATCTGCTGCTTGACCGTGGACTCGAACACGGCCACGTCCTCGGGATCGTAGACCGGCATGTCGCCCGAGGCGGCCGGGGCTGCGGGCGCCTCGGCCGGGGCCGGCGCCTCGGCCGAAGCGGGCTCCTCGACGGGAGCGGGTTCCTCGACGGGTGCAGGTTCCTCGGCCGGGGCGGATTCGGAAGCGGCCGCGCCCCGGGCCAGGGCCTGGGGCAGTTCGCCGCCCTCCGAGGCCTGCTGGAGCAGGGACACGAACCCGGAGATGTCCGCGGGAATGACCCGGCCGGTCTTCACGTCCACCTTGCCGATCATGACCTCGATGGAGTCCACCACGGCCAGGAGCAGATCGATGAGGCTCTGGCTGGCGGCCATCTCGCCCTTGCGGACCTTGTTCAGCAGGGTCTCGCCTTCGTGGGTCAGGGCGTTCAGCTCGCGGAACCCGATGATCCCGCTGTTGCCCTTGAGATTGTGGAAGTAGCGGAAGATGTCGTTGACCAGGTCGGAGTTGCCGCCGCCACCGGCCTCCAGGTCCAGCAGGGACTGGTTCAGGTTGGCCACGATCTCGCCGGCCTCTTCCAGGAAGTCGGCCAAGTGGCCCTCGCCCACCGTGGTCAGGGTGTAGGGCGTGGCGTCGAAGTCCGGGCTGGCCTCCACCTGGAGCGTGGGCCTGCGGCCATTGGCCTGGGCCGGGGCCTCGGGTTCGAGCTCAACGGCGGCGGTCTCGGGCTCGGGTTCGGCGGCGACCACCTCGGGCTCCGGCTCGGGAGCGGACGGGGCGGCCGGGGCTTCCGGGGCCACGCCTCCGGCCAGGGCGGCCTCGATGCGGGCGATGATCGGGGCGGTGTCCACGTCGCCCTCGTTGCCCTTGGTCTCCAGGCTCTCGACCATGTTGCGCAGGGCGTCCGTGGCGGCCAGGATGATGTCCATGATCTCGGCGGTCACGGCCATGCTGCCCTGGCGCAGCTCGTCCAAAATGTTCTCGGCCTTGTGGGCCAGGCTGTTGATCTTGTTCAGCCCGAGGAAACCCGAGGCCCCCTTGAGCGAGTGCATGGGCCGGAAAATCTCGTTCAAGAGGCCCAGGTTGGCGGGATTCTTCTCCAGCTCCAGGAGGTTCGGCTCGATGGTCTCGAGGTGCTCCTTGGCTTCGACGAAGAAATCCGCAAGAATTTCCGGATCCATGAATTCCTGGCTCATCAGCCCCCCTTCAGGGCGCGCCGCCGCGCCCCCCGGCGCACGGCCATCGCTCCGGGCCTAGGCCCGAAGCGTCTATCCCAACAGCATCTTGACGTTGCGAACCAACTTCTCCGGCTGAGCAGGCTTGACCATATACAGGTTCGCGCCGATGGTCAGGCCGATCTGGATATCCTTGTCTTGCCCTTCGGTGGAGAGGACCACGATGGGGATGTCCCGGTAGGTCTCCTGCTCCCGGACGGTCTTGATGAAGGTGAGCCCGTCCATGCGCGGCATGTTCACGTCCGAAACGATGAGGTCCACCTGCTCGGCCGCGTAGAGCTTCTCCAGCCCGTCCAGGCCGTCCTCGGCAGTGGTCACCTTGAACCCCTCCTTCTTCATGATGAAGGCCACAAGGTTCCTCACTGTCTTGGAATCGTCCACAATCAGAATATGTTTAGGCATCGGGGCCTCCTTCTCGTCTCAACACCCCTTCCACGAGGCTATCGATGGACAAGATGCTCACCAGCTTGTCTCCGTTCTTGAGCAGGCCCATGAGGAATTCCGCGCTGTCCCCGAAGTGCGCGGCCACGGACCAGTCCACGTCGTCGTGCCGGGCCCGGTACATGGTGGCCACGGACTGGATCATCAGGCCCACCTGAAGCCCGCGGTGGCGGCAGATGACGATGAAGCGGTCCGCGCCGGCCTCGGTCTTGAGCCCCATGAGGCGGCGCAGGCGCAAGAGCGGCGTGACCTTGCCCCGCAGGTTGATGATCCCGGCGATGAAGGCCGGGGCCGTGGGCAGCTTGGTGGGCGCCACGAACTTGATCACTTCCTGGATGACCATGATGGGCAGGGCGAACTCCCGCTCGCCCAGGGCGAAGCTGACCAGCTGGACCTCGGCCATCTCGCGCACCCGGGCTTCGAAGCCCGCGTCCGTGCCCTGGTCCTCGGCAGCGCCGGCCTTGGCCGCGAATCCGGGCAGGACCGCGTCCCCGCGCGGGTCCACCCGGGGCGTGCGCGAGAGCACGCCGTCCTGGTCCAGGCCCACGTACTTGTCCAGGAAGGCCTGCTCGGCCTGGGACAGATCCCCGCCGCGCTCCTCGCCCGGCAGCTTCACGTCCTCGATGAAATAGTTCTCAGGTGTTTTCATGCTCTTCGATCTCCCTGGCCAGTTGCGTGTATTCCAGGGCGCCCCGGGTTTCCGGGTCCAGTTCGAAAATGACCCGGCCCTGGGCGCAGGCCTCGCGGAAGCGCGTGTCCAGGTTGATGACCGTGTCGAAAACCCTCTCTCCCAGCTTGTCCCGCATGAGCCGCAGGATCCTTCTGCAGGCCGAGGCCCGCTTGTCGAACATGGTGGCCAGGGCCTTGAAGCGCACCGGCCGGGGCAGGACCTTGTTCAGCAGCCGGATGGTGTCGAACAAGAGCCGGATGCCGTAGAGCGCCAGAAAATCCGTCTGGATCGGGATGATCACCAGGTCCGAGGCCACCAGGGCGTTGACCAGGAGCACGCCCACATGGGGCGGGCAGTCCACGAGCACGTAGTCGTAGCGGCCGCGCACCTGGGCCAGGCTCTCGGAAAGGATCAGTCCCTTGTTCCTGCGGTCCTTGAGGTCCACCTCCAGTTCCGACAGCCGGATGTGTCCGGGCACGAAGTCGAAGCACATGCCCTCGCGGCGCTTGACGATGCGCTCCCAAACCCCGCTGTCTCCTTCCTCGGCGTGGAACAGGTCATAGGCGGTGTAGTCCAGGTTCTCCGGGTAGAAGGCCAAATGCACCGAGGCGTTGCCGTGGGGGTCCAGGTCCATGACCAGGACCTGCCGTCCCAGACGGGCCAGGGCCGCTCCCAGAGTCAGGGCCGTGGTGGTCTTGCCCACTCCGCCCTTCTGGTTGGCCACGGCCAGTATCCTCGCTTCCACCCGTTCTCCTCTTCCGCCTTGAGGTTGCCGAACCGCTGCCCTACTCCTCCTTTTTGTAAATGATCGCGCCGGGATAATGGATCGGCTTGAAGGCCCTGGAGATGTTGTGCAGGGACTCCGAGTGGCCGATGATCAAATACCCGCCCGGCAGCAGGTTGTCGTAGAACGAACCGATGACCTTCTTCTTCATGTCGTCGTCGAAGTAGATGATCACGTTGCGGCAGAAGATGATCTGGGAGCGCTCCACCCGCTTGACCTGGGTCATGTCGCTCAGGTTGATCTGGTGGAACAGGATGAGCTTCTTGAGCTCGGGCCGCACGTTGTAGAACATGTCCTGCTTGTCGAAGTAGCGCGCCAGGATCTCCTTGGGCGTGGTCCGCAGGGTATACTCGTTGTAGACCCCGCGCCGGGCCGATTCGAGCACCCGCTCGGAGAGGTCGTTGGCCGTGATGCGCACGTCCCAGGAAGCCAGCTCGGTCTTGAGCACCTCGGCGATGATCATGGCCATGGTGTAGGGCTCTTCGCCCGTGGAGCAGCCCGCGGACCAGATCCGGAGCTTCCTCTGGCCGCTCTTGCGCAGGGCCTGGAGCACGTCGGAGAGTATCTGGTCCTGGAAGACCTGGAGCTGCGGCGGGTTGCGGTAGAAGCTCGTCTCGTTGGTGGTGATCACCTCGAACAGCCGGTTGAGCTCCTCCTTGCGGCCCGCGTCGTACTGGAGATAGTAGTAGTACTCCGCGAAGTTCTTCAGGTTCAGGTGCTTGAGCCGGTTGGCCAGGCGGTTCTCCAGCAGGTACTTGCGGTTGTCCGCCACGTAGATGCCGCACTGCTGGTAGATGAAGTCGCGCAGCTGGGCGAACTCGGCGTCGGAGACCTTGAGCTCCTTGCCCAGGGTGATGGTTTTGGAAAAAAGCGAAGACATCGGCCCCTATTCCCCCTCGTGTGCTTCCTGGACTTTGGCGATGGAGGCCTCCACGGCCTGCTGCAGCTCCGGCTCGTCCTCACTGGTGGAGATGTCCAGCAGGGCCCGGAAGGCCGAGGTCCCGCCGATGTTGCCCAGGGCCTCCACGGCCTTGATGACCACCAGCCGGTTGGCATGCTGGAGCAGCGGCACGACCCGGGGCACGGCCTCGCGTTCCTGATGGGCGCCCAGGGCGTCCAGGGCGCGGACCTTGACCCAGTCGTCCTCGTCGTCCAGGGCGGTGAGCAGGAAGGGAATGACCTCGCGGCCGTAGCAGCGGCCCATGAGGTCGATGGCCGTGAGCCGCACGTCCCGGCTCTCGTCGCGCAGCCGGTCCTCCAGCAGCGGCAGCCAGGCGTCCGACTCCCAGCACATGCCCGCGATGGCCTCCAGGGCAACCTTGCGGATGTCCGGCACCTCGTCGTGCAGGGCCTTCTTGAGCGACTCCCAGTGCTCGGCCAGGCCCATGCGGCCGAAGGCGTACACGGCCATGAGCCGCTTCATGGGTTCGGCGCTCGCGTAGAACTCCTGGAAGCGGGCGTTGACGTGCGGACCGCCGATGGCGATGCAGGCCTCCAGCCCGGCCTCCTTGACGTCGTCGTACTTGTGCTCCAGCAGGGCGAAAAGCTTGTCCGCGGCGTCCTCCAGGTGAAGCTTCTGGCCCAGGACATAGGCCGCGGACTTGAGGACCTTGCCGTCCTCGTGGCGGTCCAGCACGTCCAGGAAGAAGGCCTTGCTGGACGGCCCGGCCACCTTGGACAGGGTCTCGATGATCAGCCGCTGGAGGTCGCGGCTATGCTTCCAGAAGGCGTCGATGAGCACCTGGGGCACGCTCGGGTCGTCCACAATGGCCAGGCTCAGCACGGCCACCCGGGCCTCGTCCGGATTGTCCGAGAGCAGCCCGGAGCGCAACGCGCTGGTCAGGCCGATCTGGGCCAGGGCCCGCACGATCTGCTGGAGGCGCTCCTGGTCCTGGTCGGCGTCCAGGCGGCTGGCGATCTTGAGCACGGCCTCGGAGGCCCGCTCGCCTCCGGCAAAGGCCAGGCCCTGGATGGCCGCGTCCTGGACCTCCAGGTCCTCGTCCTCCAGGGCCACGAGCATGTAGACCTTGAGGTTCTCGCGCTCGTCCGGGGAGAGCAGCTGCAGGGACTTGCCGCCCAGGATGCGGACCACGGCCTTGACGATCTTGTTGCGCAGGGCCGTGGGCGACTCCTCCAGGCGCTTGAGGAGCATGGGCACGGCCTTGACGTTGCCCATCTCGCCCAGGGCGTCGATGATCATGGAGGTGACCAGGTCCGAGGTGTGTGACATGGCCTTGACCAGGGCGCCCACGGAACTGGACTGCTTGATCTTGGAGAGGGCCTCGATGACCGAGTACTGGACCCACTCCTCGTCCTCCATGGCCTTGTTCAAACAGGGCGCGGCCTCGGGCCGGGCCAGGGCGCCCAGGCTCACCGCGGCCTGGTAGCGCACGTTGACCTCGGGGTCCTTGAGCAGGGCCTCGCAGAGCACGGGCACGGCCGCGGGGTTGTCGGTGGCCCCCAGGATGTCGGCGGCGAAGATGCGGATGTCCGGGTCGGTGTCGCGGATGAGCGGGATGAGCGAGGCCACGTCCTGGGCCGCCAGGGCGCGCAGGATGTCCATGGCCAGGTTGCGGGCCGGGGCGTCGTCAACGCGCAGGAGCGGAATGGCGGCCTGGATCACGCTCCGGCCGCCGATGGAGCGCAGGGCCCTGTCCGCGGCCTCCTGCACCCCGAGGTTGGAGGACTGGAGCAGGCCCGCCAGCAGGGGCACGGCCTCCTCGCAGCGGGCCTCGCCGGCCTCGAAGGCGGCCTCCCGCAGCACCTCGTTGTCGTCGATCCTCAACCGTTCAATGATGCTCTTGCACTCCTGCATCGGACGCCTCCGCCCCCGAACCCGGGACTACTTGTAGAGGTTGCCGAGGATGGCCCCGGCCATGTCGTCGATGTCCACGATCTCATCGGCCAGCCCGGCGTCCACAATGGCCTTGGGCATGCCGTAGACCACGCAGGTGGCGTCGCTCTGAGCCAGAGCGCGCCCGCCCTTTTCCTTGAGGACCCTGACCCCTTCCATGCCGTCGCTGCCCATGCCGGTGAGGATCACGCCCAGGGCCCGGCGGCCCACGGCGTTGGCCGTGGAGGCCACCAGCACGTTGGCCGAGGGCTTGTACAGGGCTTCCTTGGGGTCCGGGGTGATGACCAGATCGATGCGGCTGACCTTCTGGTCCAGGACCAGGTGCCTGCCGCCGGGAGCCACGAAGGCCCAGCCCGGGGTGAGCTTGTCGCCGGTCTCGGCCTCCTTGACGTTGATCTTGCAGACCCCGTCCAGGCGCTTGGCAAAGGGCCCGGTGAAGGCCGGGGGCATGTGCTGGGCGATGACGATGCCCGCCGGGAAGTCCGCGGGCAGGGCCGAGAGGATCTTCTGCACGGCCGGGGGCCCGCCCGTGGACACGCCGATGGCCACCACGTCGCGGACCAGGGTGCCGGAGGGCTTGACCACCGGGGCGTGGACCGCGGCCCGGGCCGCGCCGCCGGTCCGGGGGGCGATGTGGCGCAGCTTGCGCTTGGCCACGGTCTTGACCTTGTTGATCAGGTCGGCCTCGATCTTGATGATGTCGAGGGAGACCTTGGAGAGCTGCTTGGGGATGAAGTCCACGGCCCCCAGTTCCAGGGCCTTGAGGGTGGACTCGGCTCCCTCGGTGGTCAGGGAGCTGACCATGAGCACCGGACGGGGGGCCTCCATCATGATGTGGCGCAGGGCCGTGAGCCCGTCCATGCGCGGCATCTCGATGTCCATGGTGACCACGTCCGGGTCGTATTTCCGAACGAACTCCAGGCCCTCTTCACCGTCGCGGGCCGTGGCCACGACCTCGATCTCGGGGTCCTTCCCGAGCATGCTGCTGATGGCCTTGCGCATGAAGGCCGAATCGTCGCACACCAGAACCTTGATCACGCGCGGCTCCTTATCGTCTCGCGTACACCGGAAGAACCGGCGCCGGATTCTCTCCCAAAGGCTGTGGCACCGTTGGGAATGCTCCCTCGGAACCATGGAGAATGGTGGCATATTTGCAGGCGCTTGTCCATTACATCCCCGCCCGCCCCAGGTCCCCGGGGATCCCCGGAATACAAATAATAACACAGCGGACAGGCCGGGGGAAACGTCGCGACCCGGGCCTTGCCTTTTGAAAACGTTTCGGGTAAACAGCGCATCTTCGCTTCGGGATGTGGCTCAGCCTGGTAGAGCGCTGCGTTCGGGACGCAGAGACCGCGCGTTCAAATCGCGCCATCCCGACCAGGAACGACAAGGGCTTGCGTGAATCCGCGCAAGCCCTTTTCTTCTGCCCTCCGCCCATTCCCTCCCCGGCCGGGCGCAGTATCACGCAATATCCTGTTCCAGTGACGCGTTGGACAGAACATCCGGCCCGTGCCAGAGAGAACCTGCGGGAAAAGCCCGCGGGAGGACAAAGGCATGACCGACATCGTTCTGGTGCACGGCGCGTTCCAGGGCGGCTGGGTCTGGAACGCCCTGGCCGCCCACCTGCGGCCCGAGGGCTTCCGGGTCCACGCCCCGACCCTCTCGGGCTGCGGCTACCTGCGCCGCGGGCTGCGCCCGGAGACAGGGCCCGCGGAATGGATCGAGGAACTTCTGGCCTACCTGCGCCTGCACACCCGGGGCCGGGTCATCCTGGCCGGCAACAGCTTCGCGGGCCTGCTCTGCGCCGGGGTGCTCATGCGCGCCCCGGAGCGCATCCTCCAGGCCGTGTTCATCGACGCCATGCTCCCGGAATCCGGCAAGTCCTTCCTGGACCAGGCCGGAGCGCCCTTCGCCGCCCTGCTCGAAAAACACACCAGCGGGGACGGGCTGGTCTCGCCCTGGCCGCCGCCGGTCTTCGGCATCCCGGAGGAGCAGTGGCCGGACTTCGCCTCCCGGCTGGCCACCTTCCCGGCCTCGGCCTTCCGCGCGCCCTTCGCCGGCGACCTCGATCCCCAGCGCACGCCCTGCGCCTACATCGCCTGCAGCCGGACCGCCAGCCCGTTCATCCGGGCCATGGCGGCCCGGGCCCGGGACCTGGGCTGGCAGATGCGCGAGATGGACAGCGGCCACTGCCCCATGGTCACCCATCCCCGGGAGCTGGCCGAGCTGCTCACCGGCCTGGCCCAGGCCCCGATGTGCTGACGGAACACCGCCCGGCCCCGGCCCCGGCCGGAGAGGACGGGCTGCGGGCCCGCCTGGTCAAGCGCCTGGGCTCGTTCAGCCTGGACGTGGAGGTCCGCTGTCCGGCCGGGAGCCTGCTGGCCATCGTCGGGCCCTCCGGGGCCGGCAAGACCCGGCTGCTGCGCTGCCTGGCCGGGCTGGAGCGGCCGGAACGCGGGACCATCCGGGTGGACGGCCGCTGCTGGCTGGACACCGTGACCGGCCTCTGCCTCTCCCCGCAGCGCCGCTCGGCCGGGCTGCTGTTCCAGGAATACGGCCTGTTCCCGCACATGACCGTGCGCCGCAACGTGGCCTTCGCGGCCCACCCGGACAGCGACGTGGACGGCCTGCTGGAGACCTTCGGCATCGCGCCACTCCGGGAGCGCATGCCCGCCACCCTCTCCGGCGGGGAGCGCCAGCGGGCGGCCCTCTGCCAGGCCATTGCCCGCAAGCCGCGCCTGCTCCTCCTGGACGAGCCCTTCTCGGCCCTGGACATGGAGAACCGCCTGACCCTGCGCGCCGAACTGCTGCGCCTCCAGCGCACCTGGAACATCCCGGTGCTCTACGTGACCCACGACCTGGCCGACGCCCTCTCGGTGGGCGACGCCGTGCTGGCCCTGCGCGCCGGCCGGGCCGATCCCTCCTGGCTGGCGGCCCAGACCGCCCTGCTCGTCCAGGACCAGGCGCGGCTGCGCGCCCGGCTGGAGACCGGGACGCCGCCCGCGCCTCTGGAACCTCCCCATCCCGCAACGGAAACCGCAAGGAGAACCGCATGAAACGGCTGCTGGCATCCCTGTGCCTCTGTCTGGTCCTGGCCGCGGGTCAGGCCCTGGCCGCCGAGACCCTGACCCTGGCCTCCGGGGCCGGGTACAAGCAGATGGTCGAGGACCTGGCCGTGGCCTTCACCAAGGAAACCGGCGTGGAACTGGAGCGCATCTACGGCAACATGGGCCAGATCACGGGCATGGCCCGGGAGAGCGGCAAGGTGGACGCCGTGCTCGGGGACAAGCGCTTCCTCGACGGCACGGACCTGCCGTTCAGCGGCGAATACGTGATCGGCAAGGGCGTGCTCGTGCTCGTGGTGGCCAAGGGCGCGCCGGTCAGCGAGCTCAAGGACCTGACCCGGCCCGAGATCAAGCGCGTGGCCATGCCCGATCCCCAGAAGGCCATCTACGGCCGGGCTGCGGGCGAGTGTCTGGATTCCACGGGCCTGCGCGCCGCGCTCCAGGACAAGCTCATCGTGGTGGCCACCGTGCCCCAGGTCTCGGCCTACGTGATCAGCGGCGAAGTGGACGCGGGCTTCATCAACCGCACCGACGCCCTGGCCATCCAGGACAAGGTGGCCCGGGTCCTGGCCGTGGACGAGGCCGCCTACAAGCCCATCCTCATCGTGGCCAAGCCCCTGACCGGGGCGCCCCACGCCAAGGCCCTGGAACGGTTCGCGGCCTTCCTCAAGGGGCAGGCCGCCAAGGACATCGCGGCGCGGCACGGCCTGTAGGCCCATGGACTGGAACGCGGTCCTGGACCCGGGCGTCCTGGGCCCCGTGTGGCTAAGCTTCCGGGTGGCCCTGGTGAGCGTCCCGGCCTTTGCCCTGGCCGGGGTGCTCCTGGGCTATCTCCTGGCGCGGCGGCGGAACCGGTTCACCGCGGCCCTGGACTTCCTCGTCTCCCTGCCGCTGTTCTTTCCGCCCATCGCCACGGGCTTCCTGCTGCTCCTGGCCCTGGGCCGGCGCAGCCTCCTGGGGCGCCTGCTCCAGTCCGGGCTGGGCCTGGACCTGATCTTCAGCTTCTGGGGCGTGGCCCTGGCCTCCTTCGTGGCCGGGCTGCCCCTGGCCGTGAAGCCCGTGCAGACGGCCGTGCGCGCCGAGACCCTGCAACTGGTGGACGCGGCCTACGTGCTCGGCAAGTCGCCGCTGGCCACCTTCTTCGCCGTGGTCCTGCCGAATATCCGGGGCAGCGTGTGCACCGCGGTGTTCCTGGCCTTCGGCCGGTCCCTGGGCGAGGTGGGCGTGACCCTCATGCTCGGCGGCAATATCGTGGGCAAGACCAACACCGTGTCCCTGGAGATCTACAACGCCGTGTTCACCGGGGATTTCGACCGGGCCCTGGCGCTCACCGCCCTGCTCGGCTGCCTCTCCCTGGCCATGCTCTGGCTGGTGCGCCGCTCGGACCCGGGACAGGGTCTGGCCCGGCGCTGACCCCGCAAAAAAAGCCCGGGCCTCGGCCCGGGCTTCTCGCCGTGCGCAGGCGCGACTATTCCGCGCAGGTCCCGGCGGAGCCGCAGAGCAGGTTCAGGCGCTCCAGGATCTCGATGCAGTGTCCGTCGAAATCGCAGGACAGGTGGTGGAAGCTCTCCAGCTTCTGGAGCAGGTCCTCGGGCAGGGGGGCTTCCAGGGAGCAGTATTTGGCGAAATCCTCGTCCGAGACGTGCTCGATCCAGTCGAGCAGCTCGTAGACCACATCCTTGATGCCGAGCAGTTTCTCGATGGCCTGAATGCGGTGCATGGACGACTCCTTCCCGCGGAACAAAAAGGGGCGGGCCCGAGGCCCGCCCCTAGTCCCGAGGGACGGACCCTCAAGACCTTGTGTTAGCCAAAAAGCAATCCGCTGGCAACTAATTCACGGCCTTCTTCAGCTTCTTGCCCACGGTGAACTTGACGACCTTGCGGGCCGAGATCTTGATGGGCTTGCCGGTCTGCGGATTGCGGCCGGTGCGGGCGGCCTGCTTCTTCACGGCGAAGGTGCCGAAGCCGGCCAGCTTGATCTTGTCGCCCTTGGACAGAGCCTTGAACATGATGCCGATGATCCCGTTCAGGGCCCGCTCAGCGGCGGCCTTGGAAGAGAGGCCCGCCTTCGCCTTCAACTTCGCAACCAGATCAGCCTTGGTCATTTCCCCTTCTCCTTTGCTAGAAGACTCACTTTCCCAGTGCCAAGGCCCGGCCACGGGCAGGGCCCTCCCGCCACCCTTCCCCCCGTAACGGGCATCCCGGAAGAACAGCGGCCATGTCCCGGAAGCCCTGGGCAGGACACACCCTGCCTTGCCTGCAAGCCTTCCGAAACCCCGGAGATATCGCCCGCGGCCACCAGGCCGCGTTTCGGGGAAACCCTCGCTCCCATGGACTCCCTCGTTGAAGGTGACGGGAATCCAGAGGCCAAGGGCTCCTCCCAGGGCTACCCCCAGTTTGTGCAGAACTACGGCGAAAACGAGGGCTTTGTCGATGGGGAGACCTCCCAATTCATCTGGGGGTTTCTCCCGGTTTGCCCAAACGGTTGTTTACGGAGGGGTCAGTTGGACCAGGAATCCAGGTCGATGAGCCCGATGCGCGCGGCGTAGCGCACCAGTTCCACGGTGTTCTGGAGGCCCAGCTTGCGCATCAGGTTGGTGCGGTGGTTCTCCACGGTCTTGGGGCTGACAAACAGGCGCTTGGCCGCGTCCCGGGCCGAAAGGCCCTCGGCCAGCAGACGCAGAACCTCCTGCTCGCGGGCGGTCAGGGACTGGTACGGCTCCACGGCCGAACGCAGCTCGCCCTCCCGGGTCAGGAGCTTGCCGACCACCTCCCGGGACAGGGCCACGTCCAGGAAGATGTCGCCGCGGGCCAGGGTTTCCAGGCCGGTGAGCAGGCTCTCGGTGGCCGACTCCTTGATCATGTAGCCCATGGCCCCGGCCTGAAAAGCTTCCACAATGTAATCCGCCTTGGAGTGCATGCTGATCACCAGGAAGCGCGTGGTGGGCAGCAGCGGGCGCAGCTCCCGGATGAGGCAGAGGCCGCTCTTGTCGGGCATGGAGATGTCCACGAGCATGAGATCGGGGTGCAGGCTCTTGGCCATGTCCACGCCCTCGCCGGCGCTGCCGGCCTCGCCCACCACCTCGAAGCGGGAATCCCTGCCGATGATGGTCTTGAGCCCCTCCCGGAACAGAGGGTGATCGTCAACGATGAGAATCCGCCTGAGCCTCTCCATCGCTCCTCCCGGCATAGGGAACCTCCACCACCAACCGCGCGCCCTTCCCGGGACTGGAGACGATGCGCAGATCGCCGCCCAGGATTCTGGCCCTCTCGGTCATGCTCCGCAGCCCCATGCGCCGGCCGTCGCCGGCTGCCGCCAGCCCGGCTGCAGGATCGAATCCCAGGCCGTCGTCCTCCACCCGCAGCAGTATGTGGGGATAGGAGGCCACCAGCCGGACCCGCGCTCCGGACGCCCTGGAATGCTTGCCGACATTGGTCAGGGCCTCCTGGATGATCCGGAAGAGGTTGACCTCGACATTGCCGTCCAACTGTATATTTTCCATGCCCACAGGCGAGAAGTCAACCGGGATTCCCGTCAGCCTGGCAAAGTCTTCGCAGTGCTGCTCCACGGCGCGCACCAGGCCCAGCTGGTCCAGGGACGGCGGCCGCAGGTCGTAGGCGATCCCGCGCACCGAGCCGATGGCGTCCTGGAGGATGCGCACGGCCAAGGCGGCCTTGTCCCGGAGCGCCTCGCCCAGGCCCGGGACCTCGGCCAGCAGGGCCCCCAGCATGATCTTGAGCGAGGAGAGGTTCTGGGCCACGTTGTCGTGCAGGTCCCGGGCGATGCGCCGCCTCTCGGACTCCTGGACCTCCAAGAGCTCGCGGGTCAGGTCCCGGACCTGCTCCCCGGCCTCCAGCAGCTCCCGGGTGCGTTCGCGCACCCGCTGCTCCAGTTCCTCCTGGGCCGATTCCAGGGCGGCCTGGGCCCGCTTGCTCTCAGTGATGTCCGCGTGCGTGCCCACCAGGCGCAGGGGCCGGCCCGCGGCGTCCCGGGCCACCACGCTGCCGCGCGAGAGCACCCAGCGCCAGCGGTCCTGGCTGTCGCGGATGCGGAACTCGGCGCGGTAGGTCGGGGTCCGGCCCTCGCAGTGGGCCCGCAGGGCCTCCAGGACCAGGCCCTTGTCCCCGGGATGGATCCGGCTGCCCCAGAAAAACCGGGCGTCGTCGTCCCGGCCCCGGGGAAAGCCCAGAAGCCGGTAGTAGCTGTCGCTGAAATAGGTCTCTCCGGTCTCCAGGTTGTGGTCGAAGACCCCGTCCGAGGTGGCGTCCAGGACCATGCGCAGCCGGGACTCGCTGCGCTGCAGGGCCTCGCTGTCCTGGCGGGGGCCGGTCATGTCGTGGAAGACCCCGATGTAGTGGGTGATCCGGCCGCGGCGGTCGCGCACCGAGTCGATGCTGGCCCAGAGCACCACCTCCCGGCCCTTGGTTCCCTGGAAGGAGATTTCGCCCTGCCAGGCCCCCCTACGCCGCAGTTCGGCAAAGACCGTGTCCCGCAGGAAGACCGCAGTCTCCGGCCGGCAGAACTGGAGCAGGTCGCCGTGGAGGAAGTCCTCCTGGGTCAGACCGAGGATGCGGGTGTAGGCGGCGTTGGCGTATACCGGGCGGAACTCGGCGTCGCGGATGGCCATGCCGTCGCTGGAGGACTCCACGGCCTTGCGGAACAGGCGCAGGCGGCCCTCGGTCTCGGCCTGGGCGGCCTCCCGCGAGCGGCCCAGGGCCCGGTCCAGGAGAAAGGCCAGGCCGCCCAGGCTCAGGCCCGAGACGAAGACCCCCCAGACCGCGGTGCTGTCCACCCCGGGATGCAGGAGCACGAGCCAGGCCGCCAGCCCCGCCCAGAGCAGCAGCAGCCCGGACAGGCAGAGGCGGACGAGCAGGTGTGCAGACGCGTACGGCATGGTCCTCCCGGGCCTTGGAGCGCGCCCGGAAAGACGCCCCCCGGTCCGCCTATATCAACGCGGGCGAGTCCTTGACAACCCGACGGCAACCCCAGGTTCGTCTTGCTTTTTCCCGGGGGACACCGCATAGTCTTGACCTTGGGAGCAGGCTGCCCGGCCGGCCCTCCCGGCGGTGATCATGAGCGATCTGAACATGCCCGAATACAAGGTCTCGGTGGACCAGCTCAAGCCCGGCGTCTTCATCCGCCTGGAGCGGGTCAACTGGTTCAATCACCCCTTCCTGTTCTCCAGCTTCAAGATCCGCTCCGAAGAGGAGATCGAGGTCCTGCGCTCCCTGGGCGTGACCGAGGCGATCTGCATCCCGGAGAAGAGCGACTGCCTCCCCGGCCCGGCCGGGGCCGCCCGGGGCGCGGCGGCCAAGCCCGCAACGGACAAGGCCAGCGAAGACCTCTGGCGCATCAAGAAGGAGCGCATCGAGCGCCTGCGCAAGAAGAAGGCCCGCATCGCCGAGTGCGAGGAGCGCTACGCCGCCTCGCTCAAGGACCTGACCCGCATCCTCCAGGGCCTGTCCCGGGGCAATTCCCAGTCCGTGCTCGAGGCCCTGGCCTTTGTGGAGCGGCTGCGGGACCACTTCCTGTCCGACGCCGAGTCCACCCTGCACCTGATGAACGTCCTGCCCCAGTCCGAACGGGTCTATTCCCATGCCCTGAACGTGGCCGTGCTGTCCATGATGGTGGGCCGGGACGCGGGCCTGGACGCCCAGGCCATGGTCGATCTGGGCATGGGCGCCCTGTTCCACGACATCGGCGAGACCAGGATCGAGAAGCGCGTGCTGCGCAAGCGCGGCAACCTCACCAAGCCCGAGCGCGAGCTCATCGAGAAGCATCCGCAATACGGCCAGGAGATGCTCGGGGCCATCGCGGAGTTCCCCCGGGGCAGCCTGCCCGCGGTGCTCCAGCACCACGAGCGCCATGACGGCTCGGGCTATCCCGCCGGGCTGGCCGGGGAGGACATCGCGCTGGTGGCCCGCATCGTGGCCATCGCCGATGTCTACGACAACCACTGCAACCACCCCGATCCCGAGGAGTCCTTCACTCCCTACCTGGCCCTGTCCTACATGTTCACCCAGCAGAAGAAGCTCTTCGACAAGGACCTCCTGGCCCTGTTCATCCGCTGCCTGGGCGTCTATCCCCCGGGCACGGTGGTCCAGCTGTCCAACGGCTCCATCGGCATGGTCATGGCCGTGAATCCGGACAACCAGCTCTGCCCGAGCCTGGTGCTCTATGATCCGCAGATTCCCAAGAAGGAGGCCCTGATCATCGACCTGGCCGACGAGCCGGACCTCAAGGTGGAGAAGAGCATCCGCCTGAAGCACCTGCCCCAGGAGATCTTCGACTACTTGAGCCCGCGCACCCGCATCACGTATTTCGTGGAGCCCGACGGGAACGTCCGCTAGGCTTCTTTCCGCCGCCCTTCCCCGCCTTTCCGGCCTTCGCGGCCTTCGGCTCCCCGCCCCGGCGCAGGAGACGGCCCACGCATTCCACCAACTGGCGCTTGAGCAGCGGCTTCATGATGCAGTCGGCGATGCCCATGGAGCGCAGGCGCTCCAGGGACAGGCCCTCGCTGAACCCGGTGCAGAGCACGATGGGGATGTCCTCGCGGATGCGCAGTATCTCGCGGGCCAGTTCCACGCCGGTCATGTTCGGCATGGACTGGTCCGAGAGCACCAGGTCGAAGTCCCGGGAACGGTGGCGGAAGGCCTCCAGGGCCTCCACGCTGCTGGTCCGGGCCACCACCTCGAAGCCGAAGCCCTCGAGCATCTCCCGGCCGATGTCCACCAGGGGCTTCTCGTCGTCCACGAACAGGATCCGGCCCTTGGTGGGCAGGAGCACGGGCTCCGCCGCCTCCACCGGACGTTCCAGGGCCTGGGCCCGGGGCAGGAAGACGTGAAAGGCGGTGCCCTTGCCCGGCTCGCTCTCCACGGTCACGGCCCCGTCGTGGCGCTTGACGATGCCGTGGACCACGGCCAGGCCCATGCCCGTGCCCTCCCCCGGCTTCTTGGTGGTGAAGAACGGGTCGAAGATGCGCTCCTGGACATCCGGGGGCATGCCGTGGCCCGTGTCCCGCACCGTGAGCCGCAGGTAGAAGCGGTCGTCGCCCAGGCCCGCGGGCAGGGGCGGCCCGCCGGGCTCCGAGGCCCCGGTCAGGACCACGTCCAGGCCGCCGCCGGACTCGCGCATGGCGTGGGCCGCGTTGCCGCAGAGGTTCAGCAGGATCTGATGGACCTGGGTGGGGTCGGCCAGCACCAGGTCGTCCTCGGTGCGCAGGTCCGTGCGCATGGCGATGTTGGCGGGCAGGCTGGAGCGCAGGAGCTTGAGGGCTTCCTTGATGAGCGGCGCGAGCTTCAGGCTGTGGCGCTCCTGGGGGGCCTGGCGGCTGAAGTTGAGGATCTGGTTCACCAAGTCCCGGGCCCGGCTGCCCGCGGCCAGGATCTCGCGCACCCGGCGCTCCAGGCCGGGGTCCTTGGCCGCGCCGGTGAGGACGATCTCGGCGTAGCCCATGATCACGCCCAGGATGTTGTTGAAGTCGTGGGCGATGCCCCCGGCCAGGGTGCCCAGGGCCTCCATCTTCTGGGCCTGCCGGAGCTGCTCCTCGAGCTTGCGGCGCTCGGTGACGTCGTGGAAGTAGCCGCGGATCTCCTTGAGCCCGCCGTCCGGGCCGAGCACCCCGTCCAGGCTGCCGATGAGCTGCACCGGCGAGGCCGAGCCCTTGCGATAGACCAGCTCCAGGTCGCGCAGCTTGCGGCCGTCGCGGGCCAGGTCCAGGAGCGGGCCGGAATCGCCCTGGGCCGACTCCAGGGAGCGGAAGTCGAAGGCCCGGGCCTCCTGGGCCGAGGCGTAGCCGAAGAGCCGGGCAAAGGATTCGTTGCAGTTCTGGATGATCCCGTCGGGACCGGCCACGAAGTTGCCGGTGATGTCCTCCTCGAAGAGCACGCGGTAGCGCTCCTCGCTGGCCTGGAGCCGGCGCATGACCTGGGCCCGCTCCTCGATGTCCCGGCGCAGCTGCTCGTTGGCCTCGTTCAGCTCGCGGGTGCTGGCGGCCACGCGCTGAGTGAGCGTGGCGTTGAGTTCCCGGAGCTGGCTTTCGGTGTTCCACTTGCTGCACAGGGAGGTGGCCAGCTGGCGCAGCTCCTGGGGCCGGAAGGGCTTGTGCAGGAACAGGAGCTTCTCGGGCGGCGGGATGCGCAGGTTCAGTTCGCGCAGGGTCACGTCGGCGTAGGCCGTGACCATGACGATCTCCACGTCCCGGTCCATGGCCCGGACCTTTTCCGCGGCCCAGATCCCGTCCGGGCCCTCGGCCAGGCGCACGTCCATGAGGGCCACGGCAAAGGGACGGCCCTGCTCCAGGGCCTCGCGCACCCGGTCCACGGCGGCCTCGGCCTGGGCGCAGAGGGTCACCTCGAACTGGGGCCGGTCCTGCCCGGGGTCCGGGGCGCCCTCCGGGGCCGAGAACAGGGCCTCCAGCACCGAGGCCTCCTCGGCCTCCACGCAGAGGATGTCGCGGTAGAGCGTGAGCATGCCCGGCTCGTCGTCCAAGGCCAGGACGCGAAACACGGTCTGCCCGTCTGCGGACAAGGCGCGCTCCTTGGTTGGGGTACGCTTCCGACGTTCGGAATCCTCCGCGAGGATAGGGCAATCACTGCAAAAATGGAAGCCTTGGAAGGTCCGGCCCGCCCCGCTGCCAGCGTGGCCGGGGGGACGTACCGCGCTCGGGGCGGGCCGGGAGGGGGGAGAGATGTCTACGGCGCGCTGGCCAGGACCCGGGCCTCCGCCACAGGGTTGTCCAGACGGTAGAGCGCGGCCTGCTGGAGATGCAGGGTCTCCAGCACCGCGGGCCGGGCCTCGGCGGCCTCGTGGGCGCTGGCGAAGCTGCCCGAGAGCACGCGGTACCAGACCCCGCGCTCCGGGATCTCCACGCGGCAGACCTCGGCCACGAGCCCCTTGGCGCGCACCTTCTCGGCATAGGCCTCGGCGTCGGGCAGGTCCTTCCAGGAGCCCACGTGCACGCCCCAGGGCATGACGCTGCCGGCCTGGGCCACGGGCACGGCCGGGGCCGCGGGCGCGGCCTTGGCCGGAGCCTCGGCCTTGGCCGGAGCCTCGGCCTTGGCCGGAGCCTCGGCCTTGGCCGGGGTTTCAGCCTTGGCCGGGGTCACGGCCTTGGCGGAAGTTTCGGCCTTGGCCGCAGGCGCGTCCTGTTCCACAGCCGCGGGCCGGACCACGTCCTCGGCCGTGGGCACGGGCACCGAGGCGCGCACGGTCTGCTCCAGGGACGGCCCGGTCTCGGCGGGCAGGCTCGATTCCTTGAGCGCCGCGGGCCGGGGCAGGGACGCGGCCGAGACCCGGCGCACCATGGCGGGCTGCGAAGGCTGCGGGGCCAGGGAGGCCGGGGCCGGGACGACCCGCGCCGGACGGGCGGAGGTCTCCTGGGACCGGGCGGCCATGCGGGCCCGCTTGAGGTTCTCCACGGCCAGCACATAATAGGACGGCGCGGCCTCGATGGCCTGCTGGAAATACTCCGCGGCCCGGGAGGCCTCGCCCTGGAGCAGGAGCACGTAGCCCAGGTTGTTCAGGGCCTTGGCCTCGTCGCCGCCGTAGCGGAAGGCTTCCAGGGCCTCGCTCTCGCGGCCCAGGCGCACCAGGGCCAGGCCCATGTTGTTGTACGTGCGCTTGTCCCCGCCGCCGCTCTTGACCGCGGCGCGCAGCTGGACCAGGGCCTTCTGCGGCTCGCCCAGGGCCAGCCAGGCCACGCCCAGGTTGTTGCGCACCTCGGCGCTGGCGGCGTGCACGGACAGGGCCGCCTCATAGTGGCGCACGGCCTCGGCGTTCTCGCCCCGGCGGCAGAGGAGCACGCCCAGGGCGTTCTGGGCCTGCCAGCGGCCCGCGTCGCGCGCCACGGCCTTGCGCAGGTGCAGCTCGGCCTCGCGGTCCAGCCCGCTCTTGAGGAAGAGCAGCCCGGTGCCCTCGTTGGCCCCGGCGTGTTCCGGGTCCTTGGCCAGCGCGGCCTGAAACTCCTTGAACGCGGCCTCGTCCAGACCGCCGATGACCAGGACCGAGCCCTTCTTGACCCGGTAGTCCGGGTTCTCGGGGTCCTTGGCCAGGGCGCGGTTGTAGGAGATCAGGGCCAGCTCGGGCTTGCCCCGCTCCAGGTTGGCGTCGCCCTGGCGGGCCTCCTGCTCGGCCGTGAGGTTGCTCGGTTCCTCCTTGGCCGCCAGCATGTCCTTGAGCCCGCCGCCTCCGGCGGACGAGTGGGCCGAACAGCCGGCCAAAAGCCCCAGGCAAAGGATGAGCAGCAAATACGGGCGCATGATCGTTCCCCCTCCCCGGATCAGTGGTTGATCCGGGCGAAGATATCCACGAGCTTGAGCCCGGCCGGGCCCATGATGGCCACGAACAGGGCGGGCAGAATGCAGAGAATGAGCGGGATGAGGAGCTTCACGGGCAGCTTCGCGGCCTTCTCCTCGGCCCGCTGGTAGCGCCGGGTGCGCAGGGTGTCGGAATAGACCCGCAGGGTCTTGGCCACGCTGATGCCGAAGATGTCGGCCTGGATCAGCAGGGTGCAGAGGCTGTTCACGTCCTCCACCCCGATGCGCTGGGCCAGCCCGCGCAGGGCCTCCTGGCGCTGCTTTCCGGCCCGCAGCTCCAGGGTCATCTGCTGGAATTCCCGGCTGACCATGGGGCCGGACAGGCGCAGTTCCTGGCTCACCCGCTGGATGGCCTGGTCCAGGCCCATGCCCGATTCCACGCAGACCACCAGGAGGTCCAGGGCGTCGGGCAGCTCGTCGGTGAAGGTGATCTTGCGCTTGGCGATGCGCGCGCGCAGCCAGTAGTCCGGGCCGAAGCAGCCCAGGGCCGCCAGGAACAGGGCCGTGAACAGGGTCCAGGTGAGCGACATCTTGAGCGGGCCCAGGAAGCGCACGGCCAGGAACAGGCAGGGCAGGACCAGGAGCAGGCAGGCCCGCACGCCCTGGTACAGGAGCGCGGCGTTGGGCCCGCGCAGCCCGGCCCGCATGAGGTCCAGGCGGTTGCGCGAAAGCTCGGCCGCGTCCTTGGGGCCCACGGCCCGGCCCAGGCCGTTGAACATCTCCGCGAGGCGGCTGCGTGCGCCCTCCCCGGCCGTGGGGGTCAAGGAGGCGTCCCCGCCCACGCGGCGGCGCAGGCGCTCGACCTTGCCGGCGCCGGAGAGCCGGGTCATGGCGCCCAGGCCCAGCAGGAGCACGGCCGAGGCGGCCAGGGCGGCGGCGAGGATCGGGACGAGCATGGAGTTCACCTGGGCCCCCTAGACCTTAATCCGGATCATGCGCCGGATGATCAGCGCGCCCGTGCCCATGGAGACCAGGGCTCCGCCCAGGAGCATCCGGCCCATGGGCTTGACGAAGAGGTCGGTCATGTAGTCCGGGTTGAGGAACTGGATGACCACGGCGATGAGGAACGGCAGGGCCAGGAGGATCATGGCCGAGAGCCGTCCCTCGGCCGAGAGCACCTGCACCTTGCCCAGGAGCTTGAAGCGTTCGCGCACCAGGCTGGCGATGTTGCCGATGATCTCGGCCAGGTTGCCGCCGGTCTCGCGCTGGATGTTCACCGAAACCACGAAGAACTTCAGGTCCGGGCAGTCCACCCGGTCCAGCAGCCCGCGCAGGGCCTCGTCCACGTGGGCCCCGAAATTGATCTCGTCCAGGGTCTGGCCGAACTCCGGGCCGATGGGGTCGGCGAACTCGTCCACCACCATGCGCATGCCGCCGTCAAAGGTGTGCCCGGCGCGCAGGGCGCGGGCGATGAGGTCCAGGGCCTCGGGCAGCTGACGCTGGAAGGCGTCCATGCGCTTGGTCCGGCGGCGGCGCACCCACCAGAACGGCAGCCAGCCGAGGACCAGGCCCGTGGGCAGGGCCGCCAGGAACGAGCCCGCAGCGATGAGCACGATGTAGAATCCGGCCATCCACAGAAGCAGCGAGGCCAGCACGTAGAGGCCCGGGTTGCCCGGGGCCCCGGCCTGGCGCAGGAGCGCCTGGAGCCGCGAGGTCCAGTTCATCCGCGAGAGCAGGCTGTGGAACCAGGGCAGGCCGCTCAGGGTCTCCCGGCGCAGGAGCTCGCGGGGTCCGGGCCCGCTGGCGCCCAGGGCCCGCAGCCTGCGGCTCACCTGGCGCTCCCCGCGCTCGTTCACCCGGCGGGAGACGAAGAAGACCACGGCCAGGACCGTGAACAGCAGGGCCGTGACCCCGCCGGCCAGGGCGGCGGCCATCATGAGCCCACCTCCTGGGAATACTGGGCGAACAGGCCGGGCTCGAAGACGATGCCCTGGGCCTCCAGCTTGGCGGCGAACTTGGGCCGGATGCCCCGGGCCAGGAAGCGGCCCTGGACCTTGCCGTTCTGGCCCACCCCGGTCTGCTCGAAGGCGAAGATCTCCTGCATGGTGATGGTCTCGCCCTCCATGCCGGTGATCTCCTGGAACGAGAGCATCTTGCGCGAGCCGTCCATGAGCCGGGCGTTCTGCACGATGACGTCCACGGCCGAGGCGATGTAGCGCTTGAGCGAGCGGTCGGAGATGTGCAGCCCGGCCATGGCCACCATGGTCTCCAGGCGCATCAGGGCGTCGCGCGGGGAGTTGGCGTGGATCGTGGTCAGCGAGCCGTCGTGACCGGTGTTCATGGCCTGGAGCATGTCCAGGGCCTCGTGGGAGCGAACCTCGCCCACGATGATCCGGTCCGGGCGCATGCGCAGGCAGTTCTTGACCAGTTCGCGCTGGGTCACCTCGCCCTTGCCCTCGATGTTGGCCGGGCGGGTCTCCAGCCGGACCACGTGGTCCTGCTTGAGCTGGAGCTCGGCCGCGTCCTCGATGGTCACGATGCGCTCGTCGTGCGGAATGAACCGCGAAAGCACGTTCAGGAGCGTGGTCTTGCCCGAGCCCGTGCCGCCGGAAATGATGATGTTGAGGCGGCCGCGCACGATGCCTTCCAGGACCTGGGCGATCTCCGGAGTCAGCGCGCCGAAGCCGATGAGGTCCTGGGCCTCCAGGGGGTCCTTGGAGAACTTGCGGATGGACAGGCTCGGCCCGTCCACGGCCAGGGGCGGGATCACGGCGTTGACGCGCGAGCCGTCCAGGAGCCGGGCGTCCACCATGGGCGAGGACTCGTCGATGCGCCGACCCACGCGGGACACGATGCGCTCGATGATCTTGCGCAGGTGCACGTCGTCCTTGAACCGGGCGTTGGTCATGACCAGCTTGCCCGAGCGCTCCACATAGATCCGGCGGTAGGTGTTCACCAGGATGTCGTTCACCGTGGGGTCCTTGATGAACGGCTCCAGCGGGCCCAGACCCAGGACCTCGTCCTGCATCTCCAGGAGCAGGGAGCGGCGCTCGACCTGGTTCAGGGGCGCGCTCTTGAACTCCTCGCGCAGGATGGTCTCCACGGCGCGGGCGATCTCGGCGCGCATCTCGGCCTCGGGCAGGGACCCGATCATGGTCAGGTCCAGCAGGTCGATGAGCCGGGAATGCAGCCGGGTCTTGATCTCGTAGTACTGGTCGGCCTGGGTCGCGGCCACCGGCTCGGCGGCCGCAGGCTCGGACTGGAACGCTGCGGAACGCGCGGGCGCGGGCTTGGCCGCTGCCGGCGCGGCCGGACGCGGACCAGCTCCCCGGGCAAGACGGGCGGCCAGGTTCATGCGACCCCCAGCCCCTCGGCCCGGGGCGCCAAACGCTCATTGCGGCCGCGCAGCCGTCCCAGCAGGGCGGACAAGCCCTTGGCCGCAACGGGCCGCTCGGTGACCGGAGCCAAATCCTTGGCCATGGCCCGCAGGCTCTTGGCCAGGCGGGACTTGGGCGCGGCCTCGGACAGACCCCGGCCCTGGTTCAGGGCCGCCAGGGCGCTCTTGGCGTCGTCGGGCAGGAGCCAGCGGAACTTGCGGCCCAGGACCTCGGCGGCCTCGGCCGGTTCGATGCCGGACTCGGCCACGTGCCGGGCCGCGACCAGCTCCACCCGGGACTCCAGGCCCCGGCCCAGGTGGCGCACCTCGTCCAGGAAGGACCGGCTGCGGGCCAGGCAGGGCAGGCTCGGGTTGAGCACGAGCAGGAAGGCGTCGGCGGCCTCCACCAGGCGGTGGGTCCGGGTCCCCACGGGCCCGGCGTCCAGCACGAGCACGTCGAACAGCCGCCCCATCTCGGAGATCAGGCGCTCCAGGGCCGCGGCGTCCAGGCCCCCGGCCAGGTCCTCCGGCGCGGGCAGCAGACCCAGGCCTGAGGGGTGGCGGGTGATCAGGCTGTCCAGGAAGGTGCCGTCCAGGCGGGCCAGGTTGCTGACCACCTCTTCCCAGGTGTAGGCGCATTCCAGGTCCAGGAAGAACGGGGTCTCGCCCCGGGGCTGGCGCAGGTCCAGAAGCCCCACCCGCCCGGCGCCGGAGCGGACCAGCTCCAGGGCCAGGTTCACGGCCACGGTGGTGGTCCCGGTGCCGGCCTTGGCCCCGGCCACGGCGATGATCCGGGCCTGGGGAGCGGCGGCCGCCTGGGCGGCCTGGGGCCGGTGCCGTTCGCGGAAGCGGCGCAGGGCCTCGGTGAGGTCCTCGGCCCGCGCGGGCAGGGGCAGAAATTCGCTCACTCCGGCGCGGATGGCCTGGATGAGCAGTTCCGGGGTCGGCTCGCTGCCGGCCAGGAAGACCTCGCCCACGCGGCCGTCCAGCCGGGCCTTCTCCAGCCGGGCCAGCTCCTGCTCCGGGGCCTGGCCCAGCTCGCAGACCAGCAGGTCCACGGGGCCGCCGTTCTGCAGCTCCACGCCCGCGACTCCCCGCAGGGCCCCGGCAAAGGTCTGCCGGGCGTGGGCGTTGTGCAGGGCCAGGGTGATGGTGACGGTGTCGGCGCTCATGGACCTCTCCTTGTCCGCTCTACTTGGAACCGGAGTTGCTGCCGCTGTTCATGTTGATCTGCAGCGGCTTGCTCCCGCTCTTGGCCGGGGTCGCGGCCGAGGGCTTGCGGTAGTTCTCCATGACGTTCTTGGTGTACTGGCCGTCCAGGCCGGTGACCGGGGTATCGCTGGAGGGCACGGCGGCCAGCTTCTGGGCCTCCACGGCCTGGCGCACCGAGGCCCCCAGAGGCTCGCGGAACTCGTCCCCGGCGCAGCCGGAACAGGCCAGGAATCCGATGATGGCGATGGCGGTGAGCAGTCGGGCGCGCATGGTCTCCCCCTACCTGGGCATGATGTGGCCGAAATCGCCGTCGAATCCGGCGGCCTGGGCCCCCGACGCCGGAGCCGCGGGCCCCATGCCCGTGGCGGCGGCGGGCTTGCTGCCGCGGCCTTCCATGAGTCCCAGGAGATAGAACTCGAAGTCGTCGGGCTCCTGGTAGCCGTCTGTGGGCAGGGTCTGCTTGGCCATGTCCAGGGGCTTCACCAGGTGCGGGGTGACGATGATGATGAGTTCGGACTCGTTCTTCTGAAAGTCGCTGCTGCGGAACAGCGCGCCGAGCACGGGCACGTCGCCGATGACCGGGAACTTGTTCACGTTCTCGCGCATGGAGTCCTTGATCAGGCCGGCGATGGCGAAGCTCTGGCCGTTGCCCAGCTCCACCGTGGTGGAGGCCCGGCGGCTGGTGATGGACGGCACGATGTAGGAGCTCACGGTGATGGCCCGGGAATAATCCAGATCCGAGACCTCGGGCTCCACCTTGATGTTGATGGTGCCGGAATCGAGCACCGTGGGGGTGAACTTGAGGCCCACGCCGAAGGACTTGTACTCGATGCCCACCGTGCCCAGGCCCTGGGGCACCGGGATGGGCACCTCGCCGCCGGCCAGGAACTCGGCGGCCTGGCCCGAGAGGCAGACCAGGTTGGGCTCGGCCAGGATCTTGAGCAGGCCGTTGGCCTTGAGCGCGTCCACGAAGTAGTTCAGGCTGCTGCCGCCGCCCAGGCTGCTCTGGCCCGCGATGTTCACGTTGTCCGTGAGCACGGTCCTGCCGTCATCGTCGAGGCTCGTCAGGTTGTTCAGGAAGGAATAGATGATGTCGTTGCCGGAGATGAACTGGAAGTTGAAGCCCAGGCGCTTGGTCACGCTGCGGCTCATCTCGGCCACGCGGACCTCGAGCATGACCTGCTGGACCCCGCCCACGCGCAGGAGGTTGACCAGCTTGCCGGGGGCCGCGGCCTCGCCCAGGGCCAGGGCCGTGGCCAGATTGGTGGCGCTGGAGACCTCGCCGGACAGGGTCACGGAATTGCCCGAGGACAGGACCTTGATGTTCGGCTCGCCGGGCAGGACCGTGTGGAGCATGTGCTTGAGCTGGGTCACGTCCGGCACGATCTCCAGGTCATAGACGCTCATGACCCGGTCGCCGGGACCCCAGAGGGTCAGGTTGGTGACCCCGGTCTTCTTGCCGGTGAGGTAGATCTGCCGGGGCGAAAGCAGGACCATCTCGGCCTGCTCCGGGGCGGCCAGGGACACGCGGGAGATGTTCTGTTCGCTGCTCAGGATGAGCGACTTGCCGCTGATGATCTGCACGGCCTGGGGGGCCTCGGAGGCCAGGATGCGGAACTGGGGCTCGGCCCAGGCATTGGCGCCCCAGCACAGGGCCAGGAGCAGGACGAAAAGGATGTTGCGGGCATTCATGGCCGTACCTCCGGGGACTAGAAGCGCATCCGGTCGCGGGACGCGCCCCGGATGACCTCCACCTCGACCTCGGCGCGCGGCGAGCCGTCGGGGGCGGTCTTCTTGGCCCGGACCGGGCGCAGGGATGCCAGGGTGGCGGCGGTGTCCGCGCCCTCGGTCAGCACGCTCTCCTGGTCGGCCTCGTTGCGCAGGGCGAAATTGAGCACACCCTCGGTGGCGGCCAGGGCCAGCTTCTCGCTCTCATCCGGGGTCAGCTCCAGGGTGTAGACATCCACAGACGAGGGCTTCTCGCCGTCGCCCGCGGGCTCCAGCTCGGTGCCCGTGGCCAGGACCGGCATCTTCTCCAGGACGAGCTTGGTGACCTTCTCTTCCTTCTCGCCCACGGGCATGGTCACGAGCACGTCCACCCGGTTGCCCGGGCGGATGAACCCGGCCAGACCCATGACCTTGTTGCCCTTCACGGCCATGGCCCTCTTGCCGGGGGCCACCAGGGCGCTGATGCCGCCGACCTTCACGTCCTCGGAGGCCAGGCGCAGGCTGGTGAGGGCCTCGCCCTTGCCCACGGGCATGGACAGAACCCGGCCGCTCACGGCCTGGACCTCGTGAAAGGACTGGGGCGGCTCGCTGCCGGACACGAACGGGGCCAGACGGAGCATGGAGGGCTCCAGCTTGACGCCCTTGACCAGGTCCGTGGCGGCCACCACCAGCTGCACGGTCTGCACGGCCACCTGGGGGGCCGGGGCCACCGGCGCGCGGGCGGCCAGCCAGCGGAACACGAGCAGTCCCGCGGCCAGGGCCAGGACCATGGCCAGGGTCATCTGGAGGATGGAGCGGGTGGTCTTGCTCATGACGGTCTCCTAGATCTGCAGGGTCCCGCGCTCCCAGGCCGTCCAGGCCAGGGAAGCGAGGGTGCCCAGGGCGATGGCCAGACCGTAGCAGAGCCGCGGCAAGGGCCGCGTGGAGCGCGCCGTGATGGGCGCGTATTCCATTCTGCGGGTGGCCAGAAAAACCAGGAAGGCGTTGCGCAGGTCAACGAGGATCCGGCGCAGCAGGCCGTGGCGCAGGAGCATGAACAGGGAGTAGAGGCCCCCGGCCAGGCAGGTGAACAGGAAGGCGGTGAAGGTGTCGCCCGCGCCGAGCCAGGCCCCCACGGCGGCCATGAGCTTGACGTCGCCGCCGCCCATGACCCGCATGAGGTAGGGCACGAGCATAACGGCCAGGCCCAGGGCCAGACCGGCGGCCGCGAAGGCCAATCCGTCCAGTCCCCGGGTCAGTCCGTGCCAAGCCAGCCCGGCGAGCATCGCGGGCAGCGTGAGCAGGTTCGGGATCTTCCGGGCCCAGAGGTCGGTGACCACGGCCACGGAAAGGATGGCGCAGACAATGGCGCCGATAAACAGATCCATGTTCTCTCCCCTCTGGATCCGCTCCTCTTGCAGGCGGGCCCCTTCCCGTTTCCCCCCGGGAAGGGGCCCGTTCCCATCCCGCGCCTGGCGCGGGAAAAGGTCCGCAGGACCGGCCCTTTTACGGAGCCGGGGTCATGGCAGCGTCCATGGCGTCGGCGATGTTCTGGAAGGTGGTGCTCACGCTGGTGCCCAGGGCGGACACGGCGCCGATGATGAAGGCCGCGATCAGGGCGGCGATCAGGCCGTACTCCAGAGCGGTGACGCCTTCCTCGTCCTTGAACAGGTTGATCAGTCTGGTCATCATGGTGGTTCTCCCCTTGTTTTTGTATCGCTGTGATGTCGATGGTCCGGGATGGTCATCGGAACAGCTGATGCCCCCATTGAGCAACGGCCGTGCCAGAATGCTTTCCGGCCGGAAATCATCTCAGATAATCCCTGTTATTTCAGCTTGATATATGCAAAGACTCCGGCCCCCAGGGCGGCCGGCGCAGGGGTTGGAAACCCGGGCCTCGATCCACGATTCGTGGATCGCCGGTCAGGTCCGGACCAGGAAACGGACGGGAAAATCCTTGGGCGGCAAGGGCTGCGGCGGAATCCACGAATCGTGGATCAGAGGGACTGGAGGCAGGCCTCGGGGTCCAGGCCGTGCTTCTGGAGCTTGTTCCAGAGATTCTTGGCCGTGATGCCCAGGAGCTTGGCGGCCTCGGTCTGCACGCCTCCGGCCTGCTGCAAGGCCTGGACGATGAGGCCCTTCTCAAAGGCGTTCACGGCCTGGCGCAGGGGCTGGCCCGGTTCGGGCCGGGGCAGGGCCGCGGCCTGGTCCGGGCCGCGCTGCAGGGCCTGGGCCAGATCCTTGGCCGAGAGCGCCCCGGCCGTGGCGAAGATGGCCGCGCGCTCCAGGGTGTTGGCCAGCTGGCGCACGTTGCCCGGCCAGTCGTTGGCCTGGAGCACCCGGGCCGCGTCCGGGGCCAGGCTCAGGGGCTCCCCGCCCAGGCGGCGGCCGATGCTCTCCAGGAAAAAGGCCGCCAGCACGGCCACGTCCTCGCGGCGCTCGCGCAGGGGCGGTAGGTGGATGGCCGCCACGTTCAGCCGGTAGTAGAGATCGGCCCGGAACTGCTTGCCCTCCACGCGCTCGCGCAGGTCCTGGTTGGTGGCCGCGATGATCCGCACGTCGAAGGTCACGGGCTTGGCCCCGCCCACGCGCTCCACCTGCTTCTGCTCCACGGCCCGCAAGAGCTTGGGCTGGAGGTGCAGGGGCATGTCCCCGATCTCGTCCAGGAGGATGCTGCCGCCCTGGGCCAGCTCGAAGCGGCCGCGGCGCGTGGCCGTGGCCCCGGTGAAGGCCCCCTTCTCGTGGCCGAACAGCTCACTCTCCAGGAGGTTCTCCGGGATGGCCGCGCAGTTCAGCTTGACGAACGGCCCCGAGGCCCGGGGGCTCAGGGCGTGGATGGTGTCGGCGATGAGCTCCTTGCCCGTGCCGGACTCGCCGGTGATGAGCACGTCCGCGTCCAGGCCCGCCACCCGCTCGACCATCTCCTTGACCCGGGCCATGGCCCGGCTCTGGCCGATGATCCGCGACAATGGGCCCTCGCGCTCCAGGGAGGTGCGCAGGGCCTGGACCTGGCTCTGGAGCCGCCGCCGCTCCAGGGCCCGGCGGATGACCACCTCCATCTCCGTGAGGCTGAAGGGCTTGGTGAAGTAGTCGTAGGCCCCGCGCTTGAGGGCCTCCACGGCCGAGTCCTTGCTGGAGAAGGCGGTCATGACCACGATGTCGGCCAGGGGGTCGGCCGCCTTGAGCAGCGGGATGGCGTCGATGCCGGACATGCCGGGCAGCATGACGTCCTGAAGCACGAGGTCGAAGCCGCCGGACCCGGCCAGGCGGATGCCCTCCTCGGCGCTGCCCGCGGTCTCCACCTCGAAACCCTTTTCCAGCAAGGCTTCCACCAGCATGCCGCGGAAGGCCTTGTCGTCGTCCACCACCAGGATCCTGGCCGTCATGCGCCCGCTCCCCGGACAGCCTGGGCCGTCCTGGACGCACCCTAGCCCAGACCGGGTGGAAAATCCACAAAAAATGGATCGAAACAGGTCCCCTCCCCGGGCCTGGCCTTCGGACCGGGGCGGGGCTGAAAAAATACAGCTATTAAATTCAATGAGTTGAACAATAATGTCGCGGCTGGGTCCTGCGCCGGAGGAATTGGTACGGCCGTTGCTATCTATGGATTGCGTGACAGCAACCACCTGGACCAAGCGAGACAACGGCATGCGTAACCGGACCGACAGAGACCACAAGCAGCGGGGATTGGCCGCCCTGGAAATGGCCCTGATCCTGCCCCTGCTCGCGGCCATCTTCTTCCTGCTCCTCGAAGGGGCCTACGCCATGCGCACCTACTCCCTGATCTCCGAGGCCAGCCGCGAGGCCGCCCGCCTGGTGCTCCGGGAGGGAACCACCGCCGACGTGGACACCCTGGTGCACTCGCTCACGGCCGCCCAGCTTCCGGGAGCCACCCTGAACACCAGCGTGACCACGAATACGACGCAAGGAACCGTCACCGTCGAGGTGAATTATGACTACGAGACCCTGTTCGGCGCCAGCGCCCTCACGGCCCTCAACAATAACCAGACCTATGTCCTGCTCGCCCGCACGACCATGCCCTTGCCGTGAGCCGCGCCAGCGCGGCGCGGTGCACGTGCTCGTGGCCGTGCTCATCCCCATTCTTCTGGGGGTGGCCGGCCTGGCTCTGGACATGGGCAACCTGTACCTGTCCCAGACCCGACTCCAGGCCGCGGTGGACGCCGGGGCCCTGGCCGGGGCCCTGCAGCTGCCCTACGACCCGGACCTGAGCAAGGACATCGCCCGGACCGCGGCCATCGACATGGTCCACACCAACTATCCCGAGGCCGAGATCCAGGGCGTCACCGCGGGCACCGACATCCGCAGCCTGCGGGTCACGGCCACGGCCCAGGTCAAGACCATGCTCATGGAGATCCTGGGCGTGACCTCCAACAAGGTCACGGCCACGGCCTGCGCCGGATTCAACAACCTGGAGGTCGTGCTGGTCATCGACAACACCGGCAGCATGAAGGGCACGCCGATCACCCGGGTGCGCGAGGCCTCCGTCGACCTGGTGGACCTGATCATCCCGGACGGCGCCGCGCCCAACACCCGCGTCGGCCTGGTGCCATTCCGGGGCAAGATCAAGGCCCTGGACGCCGACGGCTATCCCTCGGGCTGCCTGAACGCCGACGGCACCCAGAACGTGGGCATCCATCCCGACCTCATGTACCTGTACAACGCCCTGCCTTCCTATAAGAAGAGCCAGGTCAACCTGGACACCTGCACGGACATTCCGCCGATCCAGGCCCTGACCACGGACAAGGACGCCCTCACCTCGGCCATCAATGAGATGGACGCCCTGGGCTACGGCTCGGGCACGGTCATCTCCGAGGGCATCAAGTGGGGCCGCAACGTGCTCAGCCCCGAGAGCCCCTACACCCAGGGCAGCAGCGACCCCAAGGTGCGCAAGATCATGATCGTGCTCACCGACGGCGACACCGAGGACGGCACCTGCGGCGGTTCCTACGCCTCCACGTTTACGCCCAACAACTACTGGACCAACGCCTACTACGGCATGAAGGTCCAGGACTGCCACTGCAACAACGGCGGCTGCCTCAACGCGGCCATGCTCACCGAGGCCCAGAACGCCAAGAACGCGGGCATCGAGATATTCTCCATCCGCTTCGGCGACTCGGACACCACGGACATCGCGCTCATGAAGCAGATCGCCTCCAGCCGCACCGGCACCGAGGACCACTACTTCAACGCGCCGTCGGCCGAGGACATCCCGGACGTGTTCAAGCTCATCGGCAAGCAGCTCGGCTGGCGGCTGCTCAACTAGGAGTGTATGGACATGCGTCCCGGCGCTTCACGCTGGTCGCGGGGCCTGGCCGCGGTGGAGATGGCCCTGATCCTGCCCGCGGTCCTGCTGCTCATCTTCGGCCTCATCGAGACCGGCAACCTGTTCTTCACCTGGCTCACGGTGCAAAAGGCCGCGGAGATGGGCGCGCGCTTCGCAGCCACGGGCCAGGGCGAGGACGAGGGCACCCGCGTGGCCCAGATCGAGGCCCGGGCCCAGGCCCTGCTCACCAACCTCTCGGGCGGCGGCGCCACGGTGAGCGTGCGCAGCTGGCCCACCATCAACGCCACGGGTTCCGGGGTTTCCGGCAGCGCCGGGGATCCCTGCGGCATCGTGGAAGTGAGCGTGTCCTACCTCTACCAGCCCGTGACCCCGCTCCTGGGCGACGTGCTGCCCCAGAGCATCCCGGTGTCCGGCTCGGACCGCAAGGTCAACGAGCCCTGGCGCCCCTGTTCCTGACCTCCCGCCCTCCCCTTTCCTCCGACCCTCGGGGGAAAAAGAAAGCCGGGCCAATGGCCCGGCTCTCCCTTTTTTGCGGCGCGGCAAAGACTACTTTGCAGCGTTGGGCGTGAACAGCGGCTTGCCGGCCACCTTGAAGTCGCCCACCAGCTTCTGGGCCTTGGCCGAAGTGATCCAGTCGCTGAACTTCTTGGCCAGGTCCGCGCGCACGCTGGGGCAGTGCTTGGGGTTCACGGGCATGACGCTGTACTGGTTGAGCAGGGGCTTGTCGCCCTCCACCACGATGGCCAGCGGGGACTTGCCCTTCTGGTCGGCCTCGAACTTGTACCAGGTGCCACGGTCGGCCAGGGTGTAGGCCCCGCGCTCGGCGGCCATGGCCAGGGTGGCCAGCATGCCCTGTCCGGCGGAAACGTACCAGGCGTCCTTGTCCGGCAGCGGCAGCTCGGCGGCCTTCCACAGGCCCTGCTCGGCCTTGTGCGTGCCCGAGTCATCCCCGCGGCTGACGAACACGGCCTTGGCCGAGGCGATGGCCTTGAGCGCCGCGGAGGCGGTCAGGCCCTTGACCTTGGCCGGGTCCTTGAGCGGGCCCACCAGGACGAAGTCGTTGTAGAAGATCTCCTTGCGGTCCATGCCGAAGCCCTTGTCCAGGAACTCCTTCTCGGCCTTGGGCGCGTGGACCATGAGCACGTCCACGTTGCAGTCCTCGCCGAGTTTCAGGGCCTTGCCCGTGCCCACGGCGGTCCACTGGAGCTCCACGCCGGTATCCTTCTGGAAGGCCGGACCCAAGGCGTCCAGCAGGCCGGTGTCCTGGGTGCTCGTGGTGGTGGCCATGCGCAGGGTGTCGGCGGCAAGAAGCGGAGCCGCGGCGCAGAGCAGGACGATCAAGGCGCAAACCGGAATCAGAGACGTTTTCATTCGCATGTGACCCTCCCTTTTCGTGATGACTGGCACGAATCTTAAGCAAAAAGTGACATATATCTTTTTAGACAGCCACCCGGAAAATGGCAAGAATTATATCCAGCTTGACACTGGTGCTGGGATTCTGAAACAAGGCCCAATGGACTTTATCCTGGATGGATTCGCGCGGGCCCTGGAACTCCTGGCCCAGGGCGACGAGGCCACCTTCTCGGCCGTGGCCGCCACGCTCAAGAGCACGGTTCTGGCCATGGCCGCGGCCCTGCTCCTGGGCGCGCCCGCGGGATTCTGCCTGGGCCACTTCCAATTCCGGGGCCGCCGCACCCTGCGCCTGGTCACCGACACGGCCCTGTCCTTCCCCACCGTGGTCATCGGCCTCATCGTCTATGCCTTCCTCACCCGCCGGGGCCCGCTGGGGGACTGGGAGCTGCTGTTCACCGTGCCGGGCATGGCCGCGGGCCTGGCCATCCTGGCCCTGCCCATCGTGGTCTCGCACACCGCCGCCGGGATCGAGGGCCTGGACCAGCGCCTGCGCACCACGGCCCTGACGCTGGGCGCCTCGCCCCTGCGCCTGGCCCTGACCACCCTGCGCGAGGCCCGCTTCGCCGTGATCCTGGCCCTGGCCATGGCCTTCGGCCGGGTGGCCTCGGAGGTCGGCATCGCCATGATGGTCGGCGGCAACATCAAGTGGCACACCCGGACCATCACCACGGCCATCGCCCTGGAGACAGGCAAGGGCCAGTTCGCCGAGGGCATCGCCCTGGGCCTGGTGCTCCTGGCCATCGCCCTGGCCGTGAACCTGCTCCTGGCCGGACTGCGGCGGAGGATGGAATGAGCGCCCTGTTCCGCCTGGAAGAGGCCGTGGTGCGCTACGCCGGACGCGAGATCCTGCGCGTGCCCGAACTGGAGATCGCGGAGGGCGCGGTGCTCGGCCTGGCCGGGCACAACGGCTCGGGCAAAAGCACGCTGTTGCGGCTCCTGGCCCTGCTGGAGCGCCCGGCCCAGGGCCGCCTCCTGGTGGACGGCAGGCCTGTGGCGGGCCGCGAGCTGGAGCTGCGCCGGAGCATCACCCTCCTGGATCAGGAACCCTACCTGCTGCGGCGCTCGGTGTTCGAGAACGTGGCCTACGGCCTGCGGGTGCGCGGGGACCGGCGGGACCTGGGCCGGCGCGTGGCCGAGGCCCTGGCCGCCGTGGGCCTGGACCCGGACTTCGGCCGCCGCTCCTGGCGCGAACTTTCCGGCGGCGAGGCCCAGCGCGTGGCCCTGGCCGCCCGCCTGGCCCTCCGGCCCCGGGTCCTGCTCCTGGACGAGCCCACGGCCAGCCTGGACGCCGAGAGCGTCGCCCGCATCAACGAGGCCGCACTCAGGGCCCGGGAACAGTGGGGCGCGACCCTGGTGCTCGTGAGCCACGACCTGTCCTGGCTCTTCGAGCTGACCCCGGTGGTGCTCCACCTGCACCACGGCCGCGTGGCCGGCTACGGCCGGGTCAACGTGCTGCGCGGGCCCTGGCTGCCCGAACCGGGCGGCGCGGCCCTGGACCTGGGCGACAGCGGCCGGCTGCTGACCCCGGACGCCCCGGCCCCGGACGCCCCGGCGGCCATCGATCCGGCCGAGGTCCGGCTCCTGGACCCCGGCGCAGCGGACGCGGCCAACGCCCTGCGGGCCGTGGTGCGCGAGATCCACGCCGCCCCGGACGGCCCCCTGGTCCTGTGCCAGGCCGGATTCCTGCGGCTCTGGGCCCGGCCGGACCCGCAGCGGCTGCCCGCCCCGGGCAGCGCCGTGCTCCTGGGCCTCCGGCGCGAGGCTGTGCGCTTCCTGGACCAGGCCGCGCCCCGGCCCTGAGCCCAGGGCAAAAACAGCGCATTCTGCGCAGATTCTGCACAGAATGGCTCGGACCGGACCCCCATCCACAAAAAATATTCAATGAATTTCAGCGGGTGCGATTGGCACGCCGAATGCTTCCTTCCTTGTGGAAGACACAAGGAGGACGCCATGAAGCGCTTGAGCCTGTACATTCTGACCCTGGCCCTGATCCTGGGGCTCTTCCCGGGCCGGGCCCTGGCCGCCGAGGCCCCGTCCAAGGAACTGGTCCTGCGTCCGGCCCAGGCCGCCACCCAGGGCAGCGTGACCTTCCGCCACGCCAGCCACGCCAAGCTGGAGTGCGCCGGCTGTCACCACAAGATCGCGGAGAATCCCAAGGACCTGAAGTGCGGCGGCTGCCACAGCGACCTGAAGGAGAAGAAGGGCGAAAAGTCCTGGTACAACGCCTTCCACGCCGCGGGGAGCGCGCACAGCTGCGTGGGCTGCCACAAGGCCCTGAAGCAGGGCCCCACGGCCTGCAACAAGTGCCACGCGCCCAAGAAGTAAGGCTGGAGAAAACCCGGGGCCCGTCGGTCGGCGGGCCCTAGTCCTCTTCTTCCAGGTCCACCAGGCCCAGCTCCCCGGCGTGGGCCACCAGTTCGGCCAGAAGCCGCTCGGCGTCGTCGAACAGCGGCAGCAGGTCCTCGCGTTTGGCCTGGTCGAAGCGCTCCATGAGGAAGTGGCGGATGCCCAGGGCCAGGGTCATCTCAGCCAGGTCCGAGTAGTCCTCCTCGGTGGTCAGCAGGTCGAACAGCCCGCCTTCCAGGTTCTCCAGCAACTCCTCGCGGCTCAGATTCTCCAGTCCCGAAGTCTTGGCCATGCCTTCACCCCTCCTGTTGCAAACCACTAGGAAACACGCACGGCCTCGCTGACCGCGTCCAGATTCTTGAGCCGGGTCAGAGCGTGGTACAGCTGGTCCAGGCTCGTGACCTCCACGGTGAACTCCAGGACCGAGGTGCCGTCCACGCTGGACTCGAAGGTCCCGGAGGCGATGTTGATGTTGTCGTCGGCCAGCATGGTGGCCACCTTGGCCAGCACACCCTTCTGGTTGGCGCACTTGATGCGCACCCGCGAAGGATAGGGCTTGTCCTCCTGCTTGCCGTCCCAGGACACGTTGAGCAGGCGCTCGGGCTCGAAGCCCTTGACGTTGGGGCAGGTGGTCGTGTGGATGGTCACGCCCCGGCCGCGGGTGATGTAGCCGATGATGGGCTCGCCGGGCAGGGGGTTGCAGCAGCTGGCGAAGCGCACGAGCACGTTGTCCACGCCGCTGATCTTGAGGCCCTCCAGCTTGCCCTTGCCCTTGGCGTCCTCGGCCGGGGGCGCGGGCTTCTCCATGGGCTTCTGGTCCTCGGGCTTCTCGCCCTGGAGCACGGCGTAGAGCCGCTTCACGACCTTGTTCGCCGTGATCCGGGAGTAGCCCACCTGGGACAGCAGCTCGTCCTGGGAGCCGCAGGAGAACTCCTCGGCCAGCTTCTGGAACAGGCCGTCCTTCATGGCCTTGGCCACGTTGATCCCGGCCTTGCGGCCCTCCTTCTCCAGAAGCTCACGGGCCAGCTCGATGCTCCGGGCCCGTTCCTCGGTGCGGATGTACTGCTTGACCCGGGTGCGCGCCCGGGCGGTCTTGACGAACTTGAGCCAGTCGCGGCTGGGCGTGCGGTGCGGGTCGGTGATGATCTCCACCCGGTCGCCGTTCTTGAGCGGGGTGGACAGGGGCACCAGCCGGCCGTTGACCTTGGCCCCGGCGCAGCGGTCGCCCACCTGGGAGTGGATGGAGTAGGCGAAGTCCACGGGCGTGGCCCCCTCGGGCAGCTCCTTGATGTCGCCCCGGGGGGTGAACACGTAGACCTCGTCCTGGAACAGGTCGAAGCGCAGGGAGGCCATGAACTCGCGCGGATCGGACAGCTCCCGCTGCCAGTCCAGGATCTGGCGGAGCCAGGTGAACCGCTCGGCGTCCCGCGAGCTGCCCGCGCCGCCGCCCTTGCGGGCCTTCTCCTTGTACTGCCAGTGGGCGGCCACGCCGTACTCGGCCACCCGGTGCATCTCCTCGGTGCGGATCTGGATCTCGATGCGCTCCCCGTCCGGCCCGATGACCGTGGTGTGCAGGCTCTGGTACATGTTGGCCTTGGGGATGGAGATGTAGTCCTTGAACCGCCCGGTGACCGGCTTCCAGATGGAGTGGATCAGGCCCAGGGTGGCGTAGCAGTCCTTGAGCGAGTCCACGATGACCCGGAAGGCGATGAGGTCGTAGACCTCGTCCAGCCCCAGGTTCTGCTGGAGCATCTTCTGGTAGGTGCTGTAGATGTGCTTGGTGCGGCCCAGGAGCCGGGCCTTGATGCCGTTCTTCTTGAGCATGTCCTGGATCAGGACGATGACCTTGTCGATGTACTCCTGGCCCGCGGTGTGGTGCTGGCGCACCCCGTCCTCGATCTGCTCGTAGACGTCGGGCTTCAGGTACTTGAGGCAGAGGTCCTCCAGCTCGATCTTGGTCCGGTGCAGCCCCAGGCGGTTGGCCAGGGGCGCGTAGATGTCCATGGTCTCCTGGGCGATGAGCCGCTGCTTCACCGTGTTCTGGTGGTAGTCCAGGGTGCGCATGTTGTGCAGCCGGTCGGCCAGCTTGACCATGACCACCCGGATGTCCTCGGCCATGGCCAGGATCATCTTGCGGATGTTCTCGGCCTGGGCCACGGCCTTGGACTCGAACTGCATCTGGCTGATCTTGGTGACCCCGTCCACGATGTCGGCCACTTCCTCGCCGAAGAGCTCCTCCAGCTCGTCCACCGAGACGCCGCTGTCCTCCACGGTGTCGTGCAGGAGCCCCGAGGCCACGGTGGCCTCGTCCATCTTCATGTCCGCCAGGACGCTGGCCACGGCCAGGGGATGGGCCAGGTAGGGCTCGCCCGAGAGCCGGGTCTGGCCCTCGTGGGCCTGGGCCGCGAAGACGTAGGCCCGCTGGATCAGCTCCAGGTCGGGCTTGTCGATGTAGGAGGACAACTTGTCCAGGATTTCATTGATCCGGATCATGCGCTCACTGCTGGAGAACCGGGCGCTGGAACTCGCGCGGGATCCACCATTGGTAGAAGTTGTGGTCGATGCCCGCCGGAGCCGGCTCCACGCCCTGGATGCGGGCCTGGAGGATGGGCAGGGACATGGGAATGTACAGGAAGCAGTAAGGCTGGTCCTCGTGGAAGATCTCCTGCGCACGGCGGTAGATGGCCGTGCGCCGCCGCTGGTCCAGGGTCCTCCGGCCCTCCTCCAGGAGGGCGTCCAGTTCCGCGTTCCGGTAGTGCACGAAGTTGAGCCCCCCGGCCACGGCCTTGGATGAATGCCACACGTCATAAATATCAGGGTCCTGGAGGATGTTCCAGCCCAAAATGACCGCGTCGAAGCGGCCCTTGTCCACAAATTCCTTGATGAACGCGGCCCACTCCACGGTGCGGATCTTGACCGCCACGCCCACGTCGCGCAGGCGGCGCTGGATGATGGTGGCGGCCTGGATGCGCTGGGTGTTGCCCTGGTTGGTCAGGATGGTGAAGGCGAACGGCCGGCCGGCCTTGTCCAGGAGGCCGTCGCCGTCCGTGTCGCGCCAGCCCGCCTCGGCCAGCATGGCCCGGGCCAGCTCGGGGTCGTAGGGCCGGGGCTTGAGGGCGTCGTTGAAGAACCAGGTCCCGGGCTTGTACGGCCCCACGGCCGGCACGCCCAGGCCCGCCAGCACACCGCTGACGATCTCCTCCTTGTCGATGGCCGAGTCCAGGGCCTGGCGCACCCGCTTGTCCGCGAACAGCGGGTTGTCCAGGTTGTAGCCCAGGTAGGTGTAGCCGAAGGAGAGGTACTCGTACTTGCGGAAGTTCTTCTCCCACTCCGGCCCGCTCGTCTCGAACAGGTATTGGTAGGGCGACAGGCCCATCTGGTCGAGGTTCCCGGCCTTGAGCTCCAGGAACTGGGTGGACTGGTCCGGAATGATCCGGAGCACGATCTCGTCGATGTGCGGCCGGCCCGCGAAATAGTCCTCGCTGGCCGTGAGCACGAGCCGGCTGCCCGGCTCCCACTCCTTGAGCTTGTAGGCCCCGCAGCCCAGGGGCTGGCGGGAGTAGCGGGTGTTCATGAGGTCCTGCCCGGCCAGGGCGTGCTCGGGCAGGATGGACTGGGCCCAGGTCACCAGGGCCCGGGCAAAGGGCTTTTCGTAGCGCACCTCGAAGCCGTAGCGGCCCGTGACCTTGAACTCCTGGATGGCTAGGTAGTCCTCGGCGTAGGCCGTGGGCGTGTTCGGGTCGATCATCAGCCTGTAGGTGAACTCCACGTCCTTGGCCGTGAGCTCCACCCCGTCCCACCAGCGGATGCCCGGCCGCAGGCGGAAGCGCAGCAGGCGGCCGTCCTCCAGGACCTCGAAGGACTCGGCGGCCCAGGGCACGAGCTTGATGTCCTTGTCGTACTTGAGCGGGGCCACGTAGAGGTGCTCGGCCACGGCGTGGGAGCCCGCGTCCGTGGCCAGGGGCGGGATGAGGTTCATGGGCTCGCCCAGGACGGCCTCCACCAGCCGTCCGCCGTCCACGGGCGGGCCGAAATCGCGGGCCGAGGGGGCCGGGGGCGGAGCGGCGGGTGAGCGCTCCGGCCGGTCGCAGGCGGTCAGGGCCAGAAAGACGACCAGCAGCCAGACGACTTTTCTCAAACCCCACCCCTTGCCAAGGACAGAAAAAGTGTTCATATGCTCGCACCTTGCCGCTCGGGCCCAGTATGTCCCAAGGACCCGGAAAAGCCAAGCGCCCCCTTGATCAGTGGTTGGTTTTCAGGTTAGGCTCCAGTGTTGGGATGCAGGTCCGTAGCGCCATTTTGGGCGGGGAGTATCGGGTTTCACATGGCTCACGGTGAAGACGCCGTCGTCAAAAAAATCCTCCAGAAGTTCGTCCGGGACACGATCCCGGAGTACATTCTGGAGGGATCGCACGCCATCCTGGACTCCGGTGGGGTCCAGAAGCTCGACCTCAAGAAGCGCTCCCAGTTCTGGGACGTGGACGGCCAGATCCAGGGCGACGATTTCCAGGTCTATGCCTCGGAGATCGGGCTGAACCTGGAGGAGCAGACCATCAGCTATTTCTGCAACTGCCCGGATTCCTTCTCCGGGGTCTGCCGCCACATCGGGGCCACGGCGCTCAAGCTCCTGAAATCCCTGGACACCGACTCCGGCGAAGAGGCCCCCAAGCCGCGCACGGACTGGCGCCAGACCTTCCGCACCTTCTTCTCCACCGAGCTGGAGCCCGAGCCCGGCAAGCACTACTACATCTTCCGCTTCTACCCCGAGCCCGGGCGGCTCCAGGTGGCCCTGTTCCGGGGCCGCCAGAACAAGGGCGGCATCTCCAACGTGCAGACCCCCGTGACGCTCGAGCAGGTGGTCCAGAACCCGGACTGGAGCGAGGTTTCCCCGCACCTGCCCCGGGTCTGCGAGATGATCGGCCACTACCTGGACTACCACGGCCACCGGGTGGAGCTGCCCGCGGGCCTGCACTCCTGGTTCTTCCGGGCCATCAAGAACGAGTACTACCTGTACCTCCGGGAGACCGACCAGCCCCTGCGCATCGAGAACAAGACCATGCAGCTCAAGCTCTCCCCGGCCCTGTCCGAGGACGGCCTGCACTTCGACATCCTGCTCTCCCGCGAGGGCAAGCCGCCGTTCTCCATCACCGGCGAGGACGAGGTCTATTTCTACGGCCGCCTGCCGCTCTGGGTGTACTACCACGGCGGCTTCTTCCCGGTGCAGACCGGCCTGGACCCGGAGCTCGTGCAGCAGATGGTCGAGCAGAACCCGATCATCCCGCACGCCGACATCTCCGAGTTCCTGGACCGGGTCTGGACCGCCATCCCGGCCTCGGACCTCCACGGCCAGGAGGACTTCCTGGAGCGCATGGGCCCGATCTTCGCCCCGGCGAGCTTCAATCCCAAGCTCTACCTGGACGAGGAAGGCAGCCTGCTGACCCTGACCATCCAGAACGTCTACGACACCGAGCACGGCGAGATCGTCCTGCCCGGGCCCAACCCGGACCTCCAGACCGGCAGCTACCACTTCGAGGGCCGCTCCTTCCTGGTGCGCCGCGGCCAGGACGAGGAGGCCCTGCTCTTCTCCGAGCTCCAGGGCATGGGCTTCCAGGCCCGCAGCAACGCGGTCTGGTTCATGGAGCAGGAGGAGGCCATCACCTTCCTCCTGGACCACTACCCCCGCCTGGTGGAGGCCTACCGGGTCTTCGGCGAGAAGAACCTGACCCGCTACAAGGTCCGGCTGGCCAAGCCCGAGATCGTGGCCGAGGTGGAGAGCGACGAGGAGAACAAGTGGTTCAACCTGGACCTGAACGTCCAGTACGACGACCAGAAGGTGCCCATCGAGCTCATCTGGAAGGCCTGGACCCAGGGCAAGCGCTACGTCCAGCTCAAGGACGGCTCCTACACGAGCCTGCCCGAGTCCTGGCTCAAGAAGCTCGGCCACAAGCTCAAGGCCCTGGGCTTTGATCCGGAAAAGCCGCCCCAGAAGCAGTTCCAGCAGTTCGAGGTGCCGGTCCTGGAAAAGATCCTGGAGGACCTGCCCCAGGCCAAGACCGACGCCTACTTCGTGAACCTGAGGGAGAAGATCAACAACTTCCAGGAAATCCGCTTCCTGGACCCGCCCAAGGGCCTGGACGCCAAGCTGCGGCCCTACCAGCTCCACGGCCTGAGCTACCTGAACTTCCTACGCGAGTACGGCTTCGGCGGCATCCTGGCCGACGAGATGGGCCTGGGCAAGACCATCCAGACCCTGTCCTTCGTGCAGATGCTCAAGGAGCGCGGGATCAAGGGCGCCAACCTGATCATCGTGCCCACCTCGGTGCTGCCCAACTGGGAGCGCGAGGCGGCCAAGTTCGTGCCCGGCCTGAGCCGGCTGACCATCTACGGGACCAAGCGCGACGACCTGTTCCAGCAGATCGTCGAGTCGGACCTGATCATCACCACCTACGCCCTGCTGCGCCGCGACCTGGACGAGCTGCTCAAGTACCGCTACGCCACGGTCATCCTGGACGAGGCCCAGAACATCAAGAACCCGAACACGATCACGGCCCGCTCGGTGCGCCGCCTGGAGGCCGACATGCGCCTCTGCCTCTCGGGCACGCCCATCGAGAACAACCTGTTCGAGCTCTGGAGCCTGTTCGAGTTCCTCATGCCCGGGTTCCTCGGCTCGCAGCACTCCTTCCAGCGCGGCATCGTCAAGCCCATCAAGGACGGCGACGAGGAGACCCTGGAATACCTGAAGACCCGGGTGAAGCCCTTCATCCTGCGCCGGACCAAGGCCGAGGTGGCCAAGGACCTGCCGCCCAAGATCGAGACCACCCACTACTGCGACCTGGTGGACGAGCAGCGCGACCTCTACAGCGCCCTGGCCAAGCGCCTGCGCGACCAGGTCATGAAGGACGTGGAGGAGAAGGGCCTGGCCAAGAGCCAGATGTCCATCCTGGACGCCCTGCTCAAGCTGCGCCAGATCTGCTGCCACCCGCGGCTGCTCAAGCTCGACATGCCCGGGCTGAACACGAACCTGCCCTCGGGCAAGTTCGACGCCTTCAAGGACCTGGTCACGGACATCGTGGAGGGCGGGCACAAGGTCCTGGTCTTCTCCCAGTTCGTGCAGATGCTCCACATCATCCGCTCCTGGCTCCAGATCAAGGAGGTGCCCTTCGCCTACCTGGACGGCTCGAGCAAGGACCGCCTGGAGCAGGTGGACAACTTCAACGAGAACCCGGACGTGCCCATCTTCCTCATCTCGCTCAAGGCCGGCGGCACGGGGCTCAACCTGACCGCCGCGGACTACGTCATCCACTACGACCCCTGGTGGAACCCGGCCGTGGAAAACCAGGCCACGGACCGCACCCACCGCATCGGCCAGAAGCGCCAGGTCTTCGCCTACAAGATGATCTGCCAGAACACGGTGGAGGAGAAGATCCTCAAGCTCCAGGAGCAGAAGAAGGACGTGGCCGAGGCCATCATCCCGGGCCAATCCGCGTTCAAGACGCTCACCCGTGACGATCTCGAGATGCTTTTCGAAATCTAGGCGACCCTCCGCCTGCGCTGTTTTCTTTCCGGCCGATCCCGGCTAGACTCCGGCTCATGAAAATCCTGATCCGCATGGTCGAGGCCCTGCGCGACACCTTCGACGCCCTGCACCAGTTCTGGGAGTCCCAGGGCACCCAGCGCTCGGCCGCCCTGCTGCTGGTGCTGGCCTTTCTCCTGACGCTTTTCGGGGTGGAGCTCTCCCGGCGCGGCCTGCTGCCGCCCGGGCTGACCCACATGCTCGGCGGGAACCACTTCCTGGCCGTGAACCTGGCCTTCACCCTGGTGCTCATCATGGAGGTGGTCAGCCTCATCTTCACCCTGCCCTGCTCGGTGTCCAAGGCCGTGGGCAAGCAGATCGAGATCCTGGCCGTGATCCTGCTGCGGAGCGCCTTCAAGCACCTGGCCCAGTTCCCCGAGCCCGTGGTGGTCTCCGAGGTGAGCGAGCCCCTGCTGCGGCTGCTCTCGGACGGGGCCGGGGCCCTGGCCATCTTCGCCATCCTGGGCTACTACCACCACCTCCAGCAGACCGCCCGGCCGGCCATCCTGGACGGGGCCTCGCGCTACGCCTTCGCCACGGCCAAGAAGATCATCGCCCTGGTCATCCTGCTCTGCTTCCTGGTCATGGGCTCCAGCAACCTCTGGATGGGCCTCAACAGCGAGCCCATGTTCGACTTCTTCTCGGCCTTCTACACCGTGCTCATCTTCTCGGACATCCTCATCGTGCTCATCGCCCAGCGCTATCTGCCGCACTTCCGGGCCGTGTTCCGCAACTCCGGCTTCGCCGTGGCCACCCTGATCATCCGCCTGGCGCTCACGGCCCCGCCCTACCTGAACGCCGCCCTGGGCGTGGCCGCGGCCCTGTTCGCGGTCTGCCTGATCCTGATCTACAACCGCTTCTGGGAAATCCGGAGACCCGCATGGCCGGACGACTCCAACCCGTAAAGGCCACCGGCAAGGTCCTCTACGGCCCGCGCCGGGCCCTGGTCTGCGGCTACGCCCAGGCCGACCAGCTGGCCCTGCTGGCCATGATGGAGCGCTTCGGATTCCAGGATGTGCCCGCGGTCTTTGCGGGCGCGGGCGAGGCGGAGAAAACCCTGGCAGAAATCCTGGCCCTGCCCGGCGGCCATGGCCAGGGGGCGGACTCGGACCTGCCCCGGGCCGTGATCCTCTCCGGGATCAAGGAAAAGGAGCTGCACACCTTCATGGCGGCCTGGAAACACCTGGGCCTGCCGCCCCAGTTCTGGGCCTGCCTCACGCCCACGTCCGAGACCTGGACTCTCAGCGCGCTTCTGGCCGAGCTCGACCGCGAGCGCCGGGCTTTGGCGAAAAACTAGCCCCCAAACGCCCCTCTCCGCCGGGAGATCGGCCCGGCTCCCTCTTTTCTTGACCGCGCCCCGGACATGTACTATTTCTTGTACAGGAACAAGGAGAACGACATGCCCGTAGCCATCACCTACACGGATGCGCGGAAAAACCTCGCCGAGACCATGGACACGGTCTGCGACTCCCACGAGCCGGTGATCATCACCCGCCGCAAGGCCCAGGCCGTGGTCATGATGTCCCTGGTGGACTTCAACAGCATCGCCGAGACGGCCTACCTGCTCAAGAACCCGGCCAATGCGGCCAGGCTGCGCGCGAGCATCCGCAACGCGGAGTCCGGCAAGGCCGCCGCGCACTCCCTGCGGGAGGAGTGATGCCCCGGCTCACCTGGACCGCGGAGGCCTGGGAGGATTACCTGTATTGGCAGAAGACCGACAAGGCCATGCTCAAGCGGTTGAACGCCCTGATCAGGGACGCCCTGCGCGCCCCCAGCGAAGGCCTCGGCAAGCCCGAACCTCTCCGCTTCGACCTCACCGGCTATTGGTCCCGTCGCATGGACCAGGAGCACCGGCTCGTCTACACCTATGATGCCAAGGCCGACGCTCTGATCATCGTGCAGTGCCGCTACCATTACTGAGAGAAACTCTTCCCGAACAGATGGAAAACATCCGCGCCAGAACCGGCGCTGGTCAAAAACAAGAAAGGGGGCGCAGAGCGCCCCCTTTCTTGTCCTCAGACATCCGCCGCCTAGAACGGCACGTCGTCCATGCCGCTGGCCTCGGACGGGAAGGCCGGGCCCAGGTCCTCCTCGGGCTCGGGACCCTGCTGCGGGGCCTGACGGCCACCGCCGCCGCGCTGCCCGCCGCCGCGCTGCCCGCCGCCGCGAGGACCGCCGCCGCGCTGCTCCGAACCCTCCGGTGCGCCCTGGGCCGCTCCCTGGCGGTCCTCGCCGCCGCGGCGCTCCAGGCCCTGGATGCGGTTGGCCACGATCTCCGTGGTGTAGCGGTCCTGGCCGTCCTTGTCCTGCCACTTGCGGGTCTGCAAACGGCCCTCCACCAGGATCAGGGCGCCCTTGGCCAGGTAGTTGGACACGTATTCGGCCTGGGAGCCCCAGGCCACCACGTTGTGCCACTCGGCCTTGTCCACCCACTGGCCGCTCTTGTCCTTGTAGCCCTCGTCCGTGGCCATGCGCAGATTGGCCACGGCCTGGCCCGACTGGGTGTAGGAGAGTTTCGGATCCTGGCCGAGACGGCCGATGAGAATAACCTTGTTCATGCTGGCAGCCATAGCGCCTCCTTCACAGTTTCCCGGCCCGTTCCTCGGCCTCGTCCAGGGCGTCCTCGATGTCGTATGTCCGCTTGTCGGCGGCGGCCGGCTGGCGCGCGGCCAGGGCCTCTTCCAGGGCCAGGCGTCCGGCCTCGGCCTTGCGGATGGTTGCGTCCAGGGCCTCGGCCGCGTCCGGCGGGAGCATGCCCAGGGTCAGGCGGTCGAACAGGGCCGCGGTGAGCTCCAGAACCCCGCGCCGCCCCTCGGGCGGCAGCCCCCCGGCCCAGGCCAGGCGAATGAGCCGCGGCCAGGCGGCGGCCACGGGCTCCTCGTCCACGGTGCGCACCGAGACGCGGACCTGCAGGAACCTGCCCATCACTCCGGCTCCTCCCAGTCGCTCTGGACCTTGGTGACCATGTCCTGGATCAGGGTGAGCTGGTCCTCGGGGCAGACGCCGATGAGGGCCTGGCCCGCGTCCACGTTGTCGCCGCGGTGGAAATACACGGAATAGATCAGGCCCTCGGGCCCGCTGTAGGCCAGGGGCGTCTCCCGCTTCATGCGCGAGACGATGAACAGCTCCATGCCCTCGCGCACCTTCACCGAGCGCTTGCCCGAGACCTTGAGCTTCTGGTCGATCTCCGGGATGAAATAGTACTTGGCCCGTTCCGGGGCCACGAACAGGTGCAGGGCCTTTTTCAGGATGAGCTCGATGACCTCTTTCTTGGAGAGGTAGTGGCGCAGGGTCAGGAGCGTGTCCCCGGCCTCCACGAACTGGCCCTCCAGCTCGGTGCGCACCGCCATGACCTCGCCGCGCTCCGGGGCGCAGATGGGCTTGCGGTTCTTCTCCCGGGTCAGGTGGGCCAGGAGCGTGCCGGGCTTCTCCTTGAAGCTGCCGGAAACCCCGACCACCTTGTCGCCGGGCTTGAGTCCGGCGAACTCCACCACCCCGGTGTGCGGGGCCTTGACCTCGATGGTTTCGTAGGGAGAGGCCTTGATGTCGTCGAGAAACTGCTTGATGTCGAGCACGTGTCCGGTCCTTTGCAGAAGTCCGCGCAGGCGCGCGCGGCAATCAGCGATAATAGAGATTCCTGCCGCCCATGGTCAAGAGCGCGCGGTGGAGATTCTTGCGCAGGTCCCGGCGGTCCCAGACGCCCTGGATGTGGCCCCGGGACAGGGCCTTCCAGCAGCTGTGGTAGTGCGGCGGCACGGGCATGCCCGTGGTCTCGTGGATGACCCCGGGACCGGCGAAGCCGATGTTGGCCGAGCGCACCGCGAACTGGTACGGCGAGCAGCCCAGGAAGCTGGCCACGGGCCCGGCGTAGGAATTAGTGTCGTAGAGCACGAGATACAGGCCCCCGGCCTCGATGTAGCGGCGCACGGCCACGGTGCAGCGGGGCATCTGGATGACCCCGGCCACGCCCTCCTGGATGCGGATGCCCGCGGTGCCGTGGCAGTAGACCAGGAAGGGGTAGTGCCGGCGCCGGGCGCGCTCGGCCGCGCGCACGAACTTCTCGCCCTCGGCCGCGCCCACGCTGCCGCCCCGGAAGGGGTTCACCAGGGCCGCGGCCACCACGTTCACGCCCTCGATGGCCGTCTCGAAGGTGATGCAGGCGCTGGTCAGCCGGGTGGACCGGCGGGTCTGGTCCAGCTTGAGGTCAAAGCCCTCGTAGTTCAGCGGGTTGATCGACTCCAGCCCGGCGTTGAACTCGTACGCGCCCTGGAAGCCCAGGACGTTGTGCAGGCACCACTGGTACTCCATGGGGAAGTGGTGGCCGCAGTTGGTGCAGACCCCGGCGAACTCGTCGAACAGGTCCCGGGCCCAGAGGTCCGGGCAGCCGTGGCTGCGGGCGTTGGGGCAGGTCACGGCCCGGTCCTCGCGGCTGCGCGGGCTGACCCATTCCCAGCTCTGCTCCGAGCGGCAGGAGCCCTCCTCGGGGGAGAGCCGGGTGAGCATCTCCTGGACCTCGGGCGCGGGCTCGGGCAGGTCCCGGCCGCCCTCCGGCCGTCCGGCCAGGCGGCGCAGAGGCCGCACCAGGCGGCGCTTCAGGGCGTGGGCCTCGGCCTCCAGCTCCTCCATGACGTCCATGACCCGGCGCTTGTGCCGTCCCACCAGGTCGTGGCGGAAGAGCGTGAGCCCGGCCCAGACCGTGTCCTGGACCCCGGCGTAGACGCGGCTGAACAGGCTGCGCGGGTCCTTGCGGGCCCAGCGGCTCATGGCCAGGAAGCGCTGGCCGCGCTTCCAGACCAGGCGCTCGCGGGCCTTGGCCCCCAGGTCCCAGCGCATGTACACGCTCTCCTCCCGGGCCTCGGAGGCCGTGCCGTCGCGCCGCCGCAGGGCCAGGCCGCGCACGAACTTCATGCCGGCCACCTGGGAGACCACCTCGTTGGTGGCGTGGATCAGCTCGCGCCGCAGGAGCCGGAAGAATTCGCCGTGGTCCAGCCGGGCCCCCAGGGGCGGCTCCTGGATGACGCGGTCCACGAAGCCCATGGCCAGGTTGTCCCTGGCCGTGATCTTGAGCTGTCCGGCGCAACGCTCCACCAGCTCCGGGGCCACGCGCTGCCCGGGCTTGAGCCCGGCCTCGATGGCCGCCGCGCCCTCGGGGGAGATCACCGAATAGTAGCCGTGGGAGAGCATGAGCCGCTTGTCGGCCAGGGCGATGGCCTCGGCCCCGCCCGAACCGCCCTCGGAGAACACGGCCACCACGGGCACGCGCAGCCCGGCCATTTCGTAAAGGTTGCGGGCGATCTGCTGGGCCGCGCCGGGATAGTCCTCCAGGGGATAGGCCCCGGGGGTGAAGACCCAGGCGTGCACCGGGATGTTCTCGGTCTCGGCCACCTTCATGGCCTGGAGCGCCTTGGCGTTGCCCCAGGGCTTGGCCGAGCCGCCGTTGCGGAACTCCTCGCCGTGGCCCTTCTCGTGGCCGATGACCATGACCGACTGGCTGAAGACCTTGCGGCCCACCCGGCGCAGGAAGGAAGCCCGGGCGATGAGCACGGCCGGGTCCAGGCTGTGCTCGCCCTGGCCGCCGATCTCGGCGTAGGAGTCGTAGACGTTCTCCAGCACGTCCTTGAGGCAGAAGCGCTGGGGGTGGCGCACGATGCGCACCCGGTCCATGGGGCTCAGCTCGGCGTCCAGGCGCATCTCCAGGAGGTCGAAGAGCTCCTCCAGGCGGCCCAGGGCGGCCCACTGCTCCTGGCGGTCCAGGCCCTGCTCCGCGGCCACAAACTCGGCCAGCTTGGAGTCGAGCATCCGGATGGAGGCGTTCTCGCGGTCCCCGAAGATGTCCCGCACGTAGGTCAGGCGCTCACGCAGCGCAGCGACGCGTTTGTCCGTGTCCATGTCAGAACCTGAGGATGTCCGCCGTCTTCTGGCGCAGGAAGTCCAGGTTGACGCGCAGGGGGCCGCCGCCCGGTCCGCTGCCCTCCAGAACCACGCCGGAGAGGAATTCCAGGCCCCGGGCCTTGGCCTCGTCCAGGTCCCGGCCCCAGACGATGCCCAGGGCCAGGTTGGGGTCGAAGTCCGTGGGCACGTCGTAGGCCTGGTCCCGGGGCACGTGGGTGTGCACGGCAAGCCAGGGCCGCTCGGGGAAGTCGAAGCGCTCGATGCGGCCGGGCTGGGGCGCGAAGCGCTCGGCCGGGTTCTCGGCCACGATGCGGTACTCGATGCCCACGCCCTCGAAGGAGATGTCCTCCTGGCCGTAGCCCAGGGGCTCGCCCAGGGCCAGGCGGATCTGCTCGGCGATGAGGTCCGGGGCCGGGGCCCCGCGCACCCGGGCGATGGCCGAGGAGACCCCGTTCTCCACCTGGATGCGCGTGTTCACCTCCATGAGGAAGGGGGCGCCCTTGGGGGTCACGATCCACTCCCAGGTGCCCGCGGAGTCGTAGCCCACCTCCCGGGCCATGGCCAGGGAGTGTTCGACCACCTCGTCCAGGACCTTGGCCGCGTCGAAGCCGTAGGCCAGGGATTCTGGGGCGAACCCCGGGGCCGCCTCGATGCGCTTCTGGCGGCCCGGGCTCTGGATCGAGCAGTTGCGGGTGCCGAAGTGCACGAGGTCGGCCCGCTCGCGGCCGGCCAGGACCTGGACCTCGATGTGGTTGAAATCCAGGATGCGCTGCTCGATGAGCACGCCCTCGTCCTGGAAATGGCGCTTGGCGTAGTTGCGCACCCGGCGGAAGGCCCGGCGGAACTGCCCGGGATCGCCCAGCTCCTCGATGCCCATGCCCCCGCCCCCGGCCGAGGCCTTGACCAGGATGAGCCCGTTCTCCACGCCCTGCTTGGCCTGGAAGGCGAACAGCCCGGCGGCGATCTCCTCGGCCTCCATCTCGTCGTACACCGGCCGGTCCGAGCCCGGAATGGTCGGCACGCCGAGCTTGCGGGCCAGACGCTTGGTGTTGATCTTGTCGCCCAGGTCGCGGATGAGCCACCAGGAGGGCCCGATGAAACGCATGAGCCGGTCGCGCAGGCAGACGCGCCGGGCGAAGCGGTAGTCCTCGGCGAAAAAGCCGTAGCCCGGATGCACGGCCGTGCACCCGGCCGCGTCGGCCACGGCGAGGAGTTCGTTGGCGTCGTGGTAGGAGGCGATGCTGTACAGGGCGCCGGGGCCGCCCTCGGCCAGGGCCAGGGCCGCGTGGCCGGACTGGCGGTCGGCCGGGGTGACCACGCAGGCGAAATCATGACCCAGGCGCAGGCAGGCCCGCAGGATGCGCACGGCGATCTCGCCGCGATTGGCAATGAGAATGCGCTCTTTGGCCACCCGGCTCCTGTCCCCTAGATTTCCTCTTTCTTGGCCTTGCGCAGTTCGATGAGGCGCTTCTGGACCTCCAGCACGAGCTTGTCCAGCTTCATCTCCTGGCGGCGGTCCAGGCCCGCGAAGTTGCAGCCGATGATGCCGTTGTCCAGCACGCGCATGATCTTGCCGGTGATCTGGGTCAGGAAGAGCTTCTTGGCCAGCAGCAGGTCGAACTGGAAGGTCTGGCCCTCCTTGAACCGCTTGCGCTCCTCTTCGAGGATGGCGAAGCCCGAGGCCGAGAGGTCCTTGACCTGGTACTCGCGGCCGCTCTCCGCGATGCGGATGAACAGGCCGGGAACCCGGGTGCGGAAGGCCTTGCGCAACTGGTCGTCGTCATTGGGCAGGCGCACATCGAAATCCATGCATTCCCCCTGTGGAAAGGCTTCCTTCACCGGGGCGGACTACTGCCCGCCCATCACCCGCTTCTCCATGATGATTTCCACGCGGCGGTTGCGGGCCCTGTTCTCTTCGGTATTGTTGGGATAGAGCGGATCCATGTCCGCCAGGCCCGTGGCCGTAAGCCGCTTGGGTTCGAGCCCCAGCTGCATGAGCACGCGCAGCACGTTCACCGCGCGCATGGAAGACAACTCCCAGTTGTCGGCGTAGCGCGACCCCACGGGCTTCACGTCGTCGGTATAGCCCCGGATGTTCACGGTCTGGTCCGGGTGGCGGAAGAGGAAGTCCTTGAGCCCGGTGAGGGCCGCGACCCCCTGGGGCGACAGCTGGGCCTGGCCCGGGGCGAAGAGCACGTCCCCGGACAGCCGCAGGCTGATGAGCCCGTTCTCGAAGTTGGCGCTCACCAGGCCCTCCATGCCCTTGGTGGTCTGGAGCGTCTTGACCTCGGCGAAGACCTTGCGCTGGGACTCCACGATCTGCCGGCGCATGAGCGCCTGGTCGATGAGCACCCCGGCCTCTTCGCGGGTCACCCGGCTGGTGGCCACCTTGTCCATCTTGCCCTTGAGGGCCTTGGTCACGGACGAGAAAGTGTCCGAGAGCTTGCTCGTGTCCAGGGTGGACATGGAATAGAGCAGGATGAAGAAGCACAGGAGCAGCAGCGACATGTCGGCCGAGGTGACCAGCCACGTCGTGTTGATCTCCTCCTCCTCGGGTTCCGGGAGGACGAGCTTGTTGTTGTCGTCGGCCATGGCCTACTCCCGCTCCCTGGGAGACAGGAACGAGGACAGCTTCTCGTACACCAGCCTCGGGTTGTTGTTCTCCAGGATGGACTTGGCGCCCTCGAAGATGATCAGCAGGTGCAGCTCCTCCTGGAGGGTGCGGGCCTTGAGCTTGGCCGAGATCGGGATGAACAGGAGCGTGGCCAGCACCGAACCATAGAACGAGGTCAGGATGGCCACGGCCATGCCCGGGCCGATCTTGGTGGGATCGGAGAGGTTCATGAGCATCTGGACCAGGCCGATGAGGGTGCCGAGCATACCGAAGGACGGGGCCAGGCCGCCCAGGCGTTTGAAGACCTCCTGGGCCACCAGGTGCCGCCGCTTGAGCGAGGCGATCTCGATGGCCACGGTGTCGCGGATGAGCTGGGGGTCGGCGTTGTCGGCGATGAGCTGGCAGGACTTCTTCAGGATGACGTTCTCGGTCTGAACGTTCTCCAGGGCCAGCAGGCCTTCGCGGCGGCTGATCTCGGCCACCTTGACCATGATGTTGACCACGTCCCGGTTGCGCACCTTGCGCGAGGCGAAGACCTTGAAGCCCGCATAGAAGGACTGTATCACTTCCTCGAAGGGATAGGCCACGCAGATGGCGCCCAGGGTGCCGCCGACCACGATCATGATGCTCGGCAGGTCCACGAACTGCAGCAGGGAGCCGCTGAGCGAAATGGCCCCGATGACCAGCGAGAGACCGAAGAGGAGGCCGAGAAGGGTTGCGAAATCCATAGAAGAGCCTACCCTGTCTGGTGGTGATTCCTGGCCGAATTATTGAGCCGTATACGCCCTTTCGGGTCCGCGGTCTAGTCTGGGGCCGGAAAGCCACAGAAGGCCGCGAGGAGAACGCCATGCCGCATGGGGACGACGCCCTGCGCTCCAGCCAATACATACAAGAAAAGATAGGAAAAATTCAAGCAGGGAGTATCGGCCTCCTGCTCGGCACGGGCCTGGGCGGGGCGCTGGCCTCCTTCCGCCAGGCCGCGGCCTGGGCAGGCTCCTCGCCGGGATCATTAAAGAACTTCCGGAAACGTCCGATGAAAAGAAGGCGCCGGGTATCCGGCGCGGCAGGAGGGACAGGGCATGAAAGCATGGGTCTGGGTCCTGGCGCTGGTGCTGGCCGTTTCGGGCGGCTGCACCTGGCGGGAGACCAAAAAAAGCGTGGCGGACACCAAGAACTTCGTCTTCGACACCGGGGCCACCACAAAAACGCTCTATGAGGAGGACAACTCTCCGACCATCGAGCTGAACTACGAGGCCGCCGACGCCCTGGCCAAGGACCTCAAGGGCGACCTGCCGCCCAATTCGCCCATCTCGGTGGAGCGCTTCGTCAACGAGGGCGACCCCGCGGACAAGTCGCCCTTCGGCCGGGTGGTGGCCTCCCAGGTGGCCTCCCGGCTGGCCAAGCTGGACTACAAGGTGACCTTCAGCGCGCCCAAGCCCGCGGCCCCGCCCGCGCCCCTGGCCGAGGGCCAGGGGGCTCCCAAGGAAGAACCGCCGCGTCCCTGCATCCTCTCGGGCTCGTACTTCGTGGGCAGCACCCAGATCCTGATGCACGCCCGGGTGGTCACCGTGGATGACGACACCGAGCTCTCGGGCCACGACTGGACCCTGCCCGTGAACAAGGAGACCCGGGAGATGCTGCCCCAGCTCAAGCACGGGGGCAGCGCCTCGCCTTCGGTGAAGACCGCGTTCTAGGAAGCAAGGACAGTGCGCAAAAAAAGCCGCCGGGTTCGCCCGGCGGCTTTTTTTGCGGCCGGAAGCGGGTTCAGCGCTGTTCGGAAAGCACGATCTCGGCCAGGGCGTTGATCACGCTGGCGGCCAGGGCCGAGCCGCCCTTGCGGCCGCGTACCGTGACAAAGGGCACGCGCTCCTGGGCCAGAAGCAGTTCCTTGGACTCGGCGGCGTTGACGAAGCCCACGGGCATGCCCACCACCAGGGCCGGGCTGGCCGAGCCCTGCTCCACGCGCTCCAGCAGGCGCAGCAGGGCCGTGGGCGCGTTGCCGATGACCCAGACGGCCGGGGCGAAGCGCTCCTGGGCCAGGTCCACGGCCACCCGGGCCCGGGTCAGGCCGCCCTCCCGGGCCAGCCGGCCGGCCTCCTCGTCGCCCATGAGGCAGCGCACGGCGCAGCCCAGGGGTTCCATGCGGCGCAGGGGAATGCCGCAGCGGGCCATCTCCGTGTCCGTGACCAGGACGCAGCCCGCGCGCAGGGCAGCCAGGCCCGCGGCGCAGGCCCCGGGATGGAAGCGGGTCAGGGAGAGCAGCTCGAAGTCCGCGCTGGTGTGGATCATGCGCCGGACCACCTGCCACTCCGCGCCCTGGAAGGGCCGGGGCTCGGGCACCTCGGCGTCGATGATCGCCAGGGAGGCGGCCTCGATCTCCTGCGGGTCGCGGATGTTCAGCAGATCCGTCATCTCAGGCTCCGGCAAGGATGGCCAGGCTGGCCGAGGTTCCCAGACGTCCGTCCCCGGCGGCCTCGGCGGCCTCCCGGGCCTTGGCGCAGAGACGTTCGATGTCCGCGGCCGAGGCCTCGGGCCGCAGCAGGGTGTGCTCGAGATGCCGGGCCAGGCTGCCTGACGCGGCGGACATGGCTAGCGCCCCCGGGCCTGGTAGCGGGCCAGGTGTTTTTCCAGGCGGCGGCTGGTGGCGGTGAGCACCCAGCAGATGAGGAAGTAGAGCGCGGCGATGGTGATGAAGATCTCGAAGGGCGCGTTCATGGTCCGGTTGTTCACCTGGGTGGCCGTGTTGGTCAGCTCGTTGACCCCGATGATCGAGGCCAGGGAGGTGTCCTTGGTCAGGCTCACGAACTGGTTCACGAAGGACGGAATCATGTTGCGCAGGGCCTGGGGCAGGATGACCAGGCGCATGGCCTGGAAATGGGTCAGGCCCGTGCCCCGGGCGGCCTCCATCTGGCCCTTGGGCAGGGCCGTCACCCCGGCGCGCACGATCTCGCCCACGTAGGCCCCGGTGAAGACGATGAAGGCGATGAGCGTGCTCTGGAACTCGGGCACGGCCGTGCCCAGGACGATGGGCGCCAGGAAGTAGAACCAGAAGATGAGCATCAAGAGCGGCGTGCCGCGCACCAGCTCGATGTAGATCACGGCGATGGCCTTGACCCAGGCCCGCCGGGACAGGCGCATGAGCCCGGCGGCCAGGCCCAGCCAGAAGGCCCCGAAGATGCCCAGGGCCGCCAGGACCACGGCCAGGGCCAGCCCGCCCAGCTCGCCGGTGACGCGCATGTTCTGGGTGTCGAAGTTGAGCGACCCCCAGAGGAAGTAATCGATGTTGTTCCAGACCACGTCCCAGCGCATCTTCGTCCCCTAGTACTTGATCTGGCGCAGGAAATGCTTGTTGTAGAGGTTGATGGACAGGGACACGATGAGCGAGATGACCAGGTAGATGAGCGTGGCCGCGGTGAAGGCCTCGAAACCCCGGAAGGTGTGGGACTCGATCTGCCGGGCCATGTAGGTCAGGTCCATGACTCCGATGGTCATGACCAGGGACGAGTTCTTGATCAGGTTGAGGAACTGGGAGATGAGCGGCGGAATGATGATCCTGAAGGCCTGGGGCAGGATCACGTAGCGGTAGGCCTGGAGAAAGGACAGGCCCGTGGCCCGCGAGGCCTCCAGCTGGTTCTTGGGAATGGCGAAGATTCCGGCGCGGATCTCCTCGGCGATGAAGGCCGCGGTGTAGACCGTGAGCGCGATGACCCCGGCGGCGAACTCGAAGTCCTGCTTGTAGAGCCACTTGTTCACGGCCTCGGGCAGGAGCACGTAGGAGCCGAAATACCAGAAATAGATCTGCACCAGGAGCGGGGTGTTGCGGAAGAACTCGGTGAAGGCCAGGCTGAACCACTCCAGGGCCTTGACCTTGGTCATGCGCAGCACGGCCACCAGGGTGCCCAGGGCCGTGGCCAGGATGATGGACAGGGCCGAAATCTTGAGGGTCAGCCAGAGGCCGTCGATGAGCCACTGGTGGTACTCGCCCGTGAGGACGATGCTCCAATCGAAATTGTACTTCAAGCCGTTGGTCCCGCTTGACGCGGACCGGGGCGCGCCCGCTGGCAGCGGCGCGCCCCGGTCCTGTTCAGGTCCGTGTGTCCGGGCTCGGGCCTAGGGCCAGAGCTCCATCTTCCACTTCAGCTCCAGCGGGCACTTGCTCTTGGGGCCGAACCACTTGTCGTAGATCTTGGCGTACTCGCCGGAACGCCACATCTCCATGAGGCTGGCGTTGACGAAGTCGCGGTAGTCGGAATCGTTCTCGGGCAGGCCCAGGCCGTAGGGCTCGTCGGCGATGAAGTCGCCGGTGACTTCCCACATCTCGGGCTTCTCGTCGGTGGCCTTGAGGCCGGCCAGGATCGGGGCGTCCGTGGTCACGGCGTCCACCTTGCCCTGCTTCAGGGCCAGGAAGGCCATGGGGTAGGTGTCGTAGGAAATGACCTGGCACTTGGGCTGGGCGGCCTGGATGTTCTTCTCCGAGGTGGAGCCCTTGGCCGAACCGACCTTCTTGCCGGCCAGGTCAGCCACGGTCTTGATGCCGCCGCCCTTCTTCACCAAAAGCTTCTGCTCGGCCGGGAAGTAGGTGATCGAGAAGTCGATCTCGGCCTCGCGCTCGATCTTGTGGGTCATGGTGGCGGCCACGATGTCCACCGAGCCCTGGGTCAGCATGGGAATGCGGGTGGCCGAGGTCACCGGCTTGATCTCCAGCTTCACGCCCAGCTTGTCGGCCAGGTACTTGCAGACGTCGATCTCGAAGCCGACGATCTGCTTGCTCTGCTCGTCCACGTAGCCGAAGGGCGGCTGGGAATCCTTGACGCCGGCCACCAGCACGCCGTTTTTCTTGATGTCGTCCAGCTTGCCGGCAAAGGCCGCGCCGGCCAGCATGGTGCAGGCAGCCAGAAGCGCCAGGGCGAAAGACAGCTTCTTCATGGGAACCTCCTCGATGGTTTTCCCGCGCTGCGGGTTTATAAAATTTCCTTCAAAAAGGCTTTGGTCCGCTCATGCTGGGGATTGGAGAAGAAGATGTCCGGGGCGGCCTGCTCCACCACCACGCCGCCGTCCATGAAGATGACCCGGTCGGCCACCTCCCGGGCAAAGCCCATCTCATGGGTCACGCAGAGCATGGTCATGCCCTCGCGGGCCAGGTCCTTCATGACCGCCAGAACCTCGTTGATCATCTCCGGGTCCAGCGCGCTGGTGGGCTCGTCAAAGAGCATGACCTTGGGCTTCATGGCCAGGGCCCGGGCGATGGCCACGCGCTGCTGCTGGCCGCCGGAGAGCTCGGCCGGGTATTTGTGGGCCTGGTCGTGGATGCCGACCCGCTCCAGGAGCGCAAGGGCCACGGCCTCGGCCTCGTCGCGGCCCATGCCCCGCACCTTGGTGGGGGCCAGGGTCACGTTCTTGAGCACGGTCAGGTGCGGGTAGAGGTTGAACTGCTGGAACACGATGCCGATCTCGGCGCGCAGGGCGTTCACGTCCACGCCCTTGTCGTGGATGTCCCGGCCCTCAAACAGGATCGTGCCCTTCTGGTACTCCTCCAGCCGGTTGATGCAGCGGATGAAGGTGCTCTTGCCCGAACCGCTGGGGCCGCAGACCACCAGCACCTCGCCCTTCTCCACGGTCTCGGTGATACCGCGCAGGACGTGGAAGTCGCCGTACCATTTCTGCAGCTTGTGGACCTCAATCATGGCCATGGACACAAAACTCCACTGTCGCCGGACTCGGGCGAGGTTTATCGCATATTTGCCTGGGAAAAAAAGCGGTTATAGGGCAGCTGAACGGCAAAACGCGAAGCAAAATATATGCCCGCAAAGCCCCCTTCTGTCAAGGCGCGGAGGCCGCGCCGCAGGTGGCATTCCGGCCTGTCTTGGCGTACTCCGTCAATCATGATACAGGGTTGGCAGTACCTGAGACCCCCAGCAGTGGAGTGGACATGCCGCGCCCCATCCCGTTCTCCGCGCTCCTGATCCTGGCCGCTACATTTTTGTCGCTGGCCGCCTGCCACGGCCGGGACCAGGCCAAGGGACCACAGCCCGTACCGGTGCGCACGGTCACGGCCGAGCCCCGCGACACCCCCCTGGTACTCTGGACCGTGGGCTCGGTGCGGGCCTCCAACTCCGTCTCGGTGCGCTCGCGCCAGGACGGCAACATCATGAAGATCCACTTCCTGGACGGCGCCGAGGTCCAGGCCGGGGACCTGCTCTACACCATCGACCCCGTGTCCCAGACCCTGGCCAAGTCCCAGGCCCAGGCCAGCCTGGCCAGCGATCGGGCCGCGGCCGAACTGGCCATGCAGGAGCTGACCCGCTACAAGTCCCTCTACGCCCAGGGCGTGGTCAGCAAGAACGACTATGACCAGCGCCGGACCACGGCCGAGACCACCCTGGCCCAGGTGCGCGCCTCCCAGGCCTCGGTGGGCATCGCCGGGCAGACCCTGGGCTACACGGCCATCCGCTCGCCCATCGACGGCCGCATCGGCGTGTCCAAGCTGGACGAGGGCAACCTCGTGGTGGCCAACCAGGACGTGCTGGCCGTGATCAACACCATCACCCCCATCGACCTGGACTTCTCCCTGCCCGAACGCCACCTGGAGGCCGTGCGCCTAGCCTTCCGCACCGGCCCGGTGCAGGTCCTGGCGGCCACGCGCGGCGGCAAGCCCGAGCAGGTCCGGGGCGTGCTCCGGGCCATCGACAACAGCATCAACCCGGCCACGGGCATGTTCGACATGCGCGCCCGCTTCGAGAACACCGACGAGCAGCTCTGGCCCGGCCAGTTCGTCAGCGCGGGCGTGATCCTCTCGACCATCAAGGGCGCGGTGCTGGTGCCGGCCCAGGCCGTGCAGCGCGGGCCGGACGGCGACTTCGTCTACCGGGTGCGCGACGACAAGGCCGAGCCCGTGCAGGTCAAGGTGGGCATCCCGGTGGACGACTACCTGGTCCTGGACTCGGGCCTCACGGCCGGGGACGAGGTGGTGGTGGAGGGCCAGATCCGGCTCTATCCCGGCGCGCCGGTGGCCCCGCGTACGCCCAACGCCAAGCCCGCAGGGACGTCCTCGTGAGCCTGTCGAGCCCGTTCATCGAGCGCCCGGTCATGACCTCCCTGGTCATGGCCGCCCTGCTCTTCTTCGGCCTGGGCGCCTATTTCATCCTGCCCACCAGCGACCTGCCCGCCGTGGACTTCCCGACCATCCAGGTCTCGGCCAGCTATTCCGGGGCCTCGCCCGAGACCATGGCCTCCAGCGTGGCCGCGCCCCTGGAGCGGGAGTTCGCCAGCATCGCCGGGCTGTCCTCCATGAGCTCGTCCAACAGCCTGGGCTCCACGAGCATCACGCTCCAGTTCGACCTGGACCGCAACATCGACGGCGCGGCCCTGGACGTGCAGGCGGCCATCACCCGGGCCAACGCCAACCTGCCCGACGACCTCACCGACCCGCCCACGTTCCAGAAGGTCAACCCGGCGGACGCGCCCATCCTGTACATCGCGCTCAGTTCGCCCACGCTGCCGATCTACACCATCAACGACTACGCCAAGACCTACCTGGCCGAGACCATCTCCATGATCCCGGGCGTGGCCCAGGTGCTCATCTACGGCGAGAAGAAGTATTCCCCGCGCATCCGCCTGGACCCCATGGCCCTGGCCTCGCGGAGCATCAGCCTGGACGAGGTGCGCCAGGCCGTCAGCGAGCAGAACGTGAACCTGCCCCTGGGCAGCCTGGAGAGCTCCACCCGCACCCTGACCCTCATGGCCAAGGGCCAGCTCATGAACGCCGCGGAATACCGCAAGGTGGTGGTGACCTACCGCGACGGCCAGCCCGTGTACCTGGAGGACCTGGCCCAGGTGGACGACAGCGTGGAGCACGAGCGCTTCGGGGCCTTCCACAACAACAGGCCGGACATCCTCCTGGCGGTCAAGCGCCAGCCCGGGTCCAACACCATCGCCGTGGTGGACGCCATCCGGGCCAAACTGCCGATCATCCAGAAGCAGCTCCCGGCCTCCCTGGCCGTGGACGTGATGTACGACCGCAGCGAGTTCATCCGCGACTCGGTGGCCGACGTGAAGTTCACCCTGGCCCTGGCCGTGGGCCTGGTCATCCTGGTGGTCTTCGCCTTCCTGCGCAGCCTGGCCGGGACGTTCATCGCCGGGGTGGCCATCCCCTTCTCGATCATCGCCACCTTCTCGGCCATGTACCTCCTCAATTTCACCCTGGACAACCTCTCGCTCATGGCCCTGACCCTTTCGGTGGGCTTCGTGGTGGACGACGCCATCGTCATGCTGGAGAACGTCTTCCGCCACGTGGAGCAGGGCAAGTCCCCGCTGCGCGCGGCCTTTGACGGGGCCGCGGAGATCGGCTTCACCATCCTGTCCATGACCCTGGCCCTGGCCGTGGTCTTCGTGCCCATCCTGTTCATGCCCGGGGTCCTGGGCCGCATCCTGCGCGAATTCGCCGTGACCATCACCGTGGCCATCCTGATCTCCGGGGTGGTGGCCGTGAGCCTCTCGCCCATGCTCTGCGCCAAGGTCCTGCGCAAGGACACCAAGATTTCCGAGAGCGGGCGGTTCTTCTCCTGGCTCCTCGAAGGCTACCGCCGGAGCCTGCGCCTGGCCCTGGATCACCGCGGCAAGACCCTCATCCTGGCCGGGCTCATGCTGCTGGCCACGGGCGCGCTGTTCGCCTACGTGCCCAAGGGCTTCCTGCCGCCCAACGACGTGGACCTGCTCATCGGCTACACCCAGGCCCGCCAGGGCATCTCCTACCCGGCCATGGCCGGGCTCCAGCGGAGCCTCTCGCCCCGGCTGGCCGCGGACCCGGACGTGGAGAGCGAAAGCCAGGTCATCAGCTATCCCCTGGAGAACCAGGGCCTCGTGATCGTCATCCTCAAGCCCCAGACCGAGCGGAAGTCCACGGCCGACCAGGTCCTGGCCCGGCTGCGGCCCAAGCTCAACTCCGAGCCCGGGCTGGTGACCTACCTGGTGAATCCGCCGCTCATCCCCATCGGCGGCAAGTCCGCCCGCGGCGACTACATGCTCACCCTGCAGTGCCCGGACACGGCCCTGCTCTACAAGGCGGCCCAGAAGCTGGAAAAGGTCCTCATGGCCGAGCCCACGCTCTCGGGCGTGAACTCGGACCTGCTCCTGGCCGACCCCCAGGTGCACCTGGACATCGACCGGGAAAAGGCCGCGCGCCTGGGCATCTCGGTGCGCTCCATCGAGGACGCCCTGTACTCCTCCTACGCCGAGCGGGGCATCTCCAACATCTACGGGTCCGAGGACGTGTACAAGGTGGTCATGGAGCTGAAGCCCGAGTTCCAGCGCAACGAGAAGGCCCTGACCCTGCTCTACCTGCGCTCGGCCGCCGGGGACCTGGTGCGCCTGGACGCCCTGGCCGAGCTCCGGTCCGAGCTGGGTCCGGCCACGGTGAACCACACCGGCCAGCTCACCTCGGTGACCTACTCCTTCAGCGCCGCGCCGGGCGTGTCCCTGGGCGCGGCGACCGAGACCGTGGAGCGCCTGGCCAGCGCCAACCTGCCCGGCGAGGTGGCCCACTTCATGGAGGGCACGGCCAGCGCCTTCCAGGAGTCCCTGGGCGGCATGGCCATCCTCCTGGTCATCACCCTGTTCCTGATCTACGTGCTCCTGGGCTGCCTCTACGAGAGCTACGCCCACCCCCTGACCATCCTCTCGGGCCTGCCCTCGGCGGCCCTGGGCGGCCTGCTCACCCTGCTGCTCTTCGGCCAGGACCTGAACCTCTACGGCTACGTGGGCATCATCATGCTCATCGGCATCGTCAAGAAGAACTCCATCATGGTGGTGGACTTCGCCATCCAGGCCGAAAAGAGCGGCAAGACCCCGGAAGAAGCCGCCTTCGAGGGCTCCCTGGTGCGCTTCCGGCCGATCATGATGACGACCATCGCCGCGATCATGGGCGCCCTGCCCATCGCCCTGGGCTTCGGCGCGGGCGCCGAGGCCCGGCGGCCCATGGGCCTGGTGGTGGTGGGCGGCCTGATCCTGTCCCAGGTGGTCACCCTGTACCTGACCCCGGTGGTCTACACCTACATGGACCGGCTCCAGCACAGGAAGCCGGGCGCGGAGGCCGCGCCGGAGGCCTGACCCGGCCCCTTGTCCGGGACCTCTTGTCTGTGACCCGGAAGCGTGGCATAGGGGCGGCGCGCGGCGCGGCCGCGCGGCACTTCAACCCCAGGCAGGGCCCATGGAATTCGTCCTCCAGTACCTGGACATCATCCTGCACATCGACCGCCACCTGGGCGGCCTGTTCGAGCACTACGGCACCTGGATCTACTTCATCCTGGCGGCCGTGGTCTTCTGCGAAACCGGCCTGGTGGTGACCCCGTTCCTGCCCGGCGACTCCCTGCTCTTCGCCGTGGGCGCCCTGGCCGGGGCCGGGCTGGTGGACCCCTGGCTGGCCTTTGCCCTGCTCCTGCTGGCGGCCATCTGCGGGGACAACGCGAACTACTGGCTGGGCCGCCGCGTGGGCCCGGCGGTGTTCGTGCGCGAGACCTCCCGGCTGCTCAACAAGCGCCACCTGTTCCACGCCCAGGCCTTCTACGAGCACCACGGGGGCAAGACCATCATCATCGCCCGCTTCGTGCCCATCGTCCGGACCTTCGCGCCCTTCGTGGCCGGCATCGGCCGGATGCGCTACGCCCGCTTCCTGTCCTACAGCCTGGCCGGGGGCCTGCTCTGGACCGGCGGGTTCATCGCCGCGGGCTATTTCTTCGGCAACCTCCCGGCCGTGCGCGAAAACTTCGGCCTGGTGGTCATCGCCATCATCGTGGTCTCGGTGCTGCCCGCGGTGCTGGAAGTCCTCAAAACCCGCAGACGTCAGAGAAAACAATGAACGACACCCTCTCGGTCTCCGCCCCGGACTCGGCCCCGGCCTTCACCGCCGCGGCCGTCTGGGCGGTGTCCCTGTACGCCGGGGCCCAGCTCATCTCCAACGTGGCCAGCCTGAAGATCGGCCTGGTGGCCGGGTACGCCGTGGACATGGGCACCTTCCTCTACCCCATCACCTTCACCCTGCGCGACCTGGTGCACAAGGTCCTGGGCCGGGGCGGCGCGCGGGCCGTGATCTTCTCGGCCGGGGCGCTCAACCTGTTCATGGCCGGGTACCTCATGTGGATCACGGGCGTGCCCGGGGACCCGGACTGGGGCCTGAACGAGCAGTTCAGCGCCGTGCTCACCCCGGTCTGGCGGCTGGTGGGGGCCTCGATCCTGGCCCAGATCATCAGCGAGCTGGCCGACACCGAGGTCTACCACTGGTTCGTCAAGCGCGTGACCCAGCGCTTCCACTGGCTGCGCGTGCTCGTGAGCAACTCGGTGAGCGTGCCCGTGGACAACGTGATCTTCGCCGTGGGCGCCTTCGGCTTCACCCTGCCCTGGTCCGTGGTGGGCCAGATCTTCCTGTTCAACCTGGTGATCAAGTACGCCGTGACCCTGGCCAGCATGCCGTTCATCTACTTCGTGCGCGAACGCGGCGAGCAGTAGGCGGCAAGGCCGCGGCGCGGGCCGCGGAGCACAAAAAAAGCCCGGCCGGAGCCGGGCTTTTTTCATGGATCAGGGGGCGATGCGCTTACTTGCCGCTGAGGCCCTTCTCCTGCGGGAAGACCGGCAGGTAGCGGTAGGACAGGCTCATGACCAGGAAGCCGTAGGCGATGATCATGACGCTCGGGGCCCACTCCGCCCAGTTGGGCGCGTAGGTGTACCACTTGTCGAAGGGCATCACCGGGAAGGCGATGGTCTGCACGGTGAAGACGTAGCGGTTGATGACGATGCCGAGGCAGTCCAGGATGCCCGCGAGGTACAGCAGGCACGGACGGTTCCGGATGGCCGGGGTGATCAGCATGATGGCCGGAACCACGCCGCAGATGACCAGCTCGGTCCAGAACATCCACTGGCCGTAGATGGTCCCGTAGAACATCTGCTCGAAGGTCAGGCCCATGTGCGGCAGAACGCCCGTGGCCCAGGCCCAGGTGTCCAGGAGCTTGAAGAACATGTACACCGTGAGCATGGTGCCGGCGATCTTGCCCATGAGGGACTTGGTCTTGAAGTCCACCAGCTTGCGGCCGGTGAGCTTCTCCATGAACGTGCAGACCAGCACCGTGAACACCGGGCCGGAGCCCACGGCGGAGAGCACGAACAGGAAGAAGGTCCAGGGCCAGATGAAGAACCCTTCGCGGAAGGCGTACGGACGGCCGAAGAGCACGCCGTACATGCCGCCCAGGGAGCCCTGGTGGAACGTGGACAGGAAGGCGCCGACGCCCGCGAACAGGGCCATGTGCACGTGCATCTGGTGGGCCAGATGGTGCAGGAAGGGCACCTTGTTGAGCTGCTTCTGCTCCAGGATCAGGGGCAGGAACTCAATGACCAGCACCATGCAGTAGCAGGTGATGCAGAAGATAACTTCTGTGAGCATGGAGTGGACGTTCGGGTGCCAGTAGCCGAACCAGGCCCGGATCGGCTGGCCGATGTCCAGGGTCAGGACGAGCATGGCGCCCGAGTAGCAGATGAACCCGACGATGACCGTCAGGTTGATGATGTTTTTCAGCTGGTCGATCTTCAGGATGTACTTCAGGAAGCCGGTGAAGAACGCCCCCGCGCCCAGGGCGATGACCGCCAGGTCGAAGGTGATCCACAGACCGAATCCGAAGTAGTTGTCCAGACCGGTGACGCCGATGCCTTTGTAGAAGATGACCCCCGCAGCGTAGCCGCCCCAGGCCAGGCCGATGGCGATGAAGCCCAGCCAGGCCAGGAACTTGCCCAGCGAGCAGCGCTCGATGCCTTCGGGGAAGAGTTTGCTATCCATGTACGCCCCCTATGCTTTCTTTTCGTTGGGCAGGTAGTTGTCGCCCAGACGGTGCACCCATTCCCGCTTGCTGTAGTAGTAGACCTGCGGTCCCAGGCCCAGCCGCTCCAGAAGGCGGAAGGAATGCTTGCTGTGCGCCAGTGCATGCACCTTGTGCGCGGGGTTGTTCAGGTCCCCGAAGAGGATCGCCCCGCTGGGGCAGACCTCGGCGCAGGCCGTGTTGTAGGCGCCGTCAGCCAGGCTGTTCGGGTCGCCGCCTTCCTGGCGGGCCTTGTCCTTGGCCTGCTGGAAGCGGGTGTGGCAGAAGTTGCACTTCTCGACCACGCCGCGGGGCCGCGTGGAGGTGCTGGGCGACAGGGCCTTGGCCATGCCGGCCGGCCAGGTCGGGTCGAACCAGTTGAAGTAGCGGGCGTGGTAGGGGCAGGCCGCCATGCAGTACCGGCAGCCGATACAGCGCGGGTAGATCTGGCTGACGATGCCGCCTTCCTCGTTCTTGTCCGTGGCCACCACAGGGCAGACCGGCACGCAGGCCGGGCTGGCGCACTGCATGCAGGGCCGCGGCATGTAGGCCACCTCGTACTCGGGGAAGGCCTTCTTGTTGTTGATCTCGTAAACGGTCAGCCAGTTCAGCGTACGCAGCTTGTTGGAGGCGTCGTAAGCCACGCCGGCCCAAGCGTCCACTTCCGGGGTGACCGGGGCGATATTGTTCTCAACCTGGCAGGCCACCATGCAGGCACCGCAGCCGGTGCACTTGTCCACATCGATGACCATGCCCCATCTGATTTTGAATTCTTTCGCGTGCATCTGGGGTCCCCCTACATTTTGGCGACGCTCACGGCGGAGCCGGCCCACACGGAATAGCCCGTGCCGGGTTCGGCGCTCACGGCGAGGATCTTGCTGACGTTATCGCCCTTGCCCTTGGTGAAGGGGTCCCAGGCCGTGCGGCCCAGGCCCAGGGGCGCGGCCACCACTCCGGTCATGACACCCTCGTTGAGGGCCACGCGGGCCGTGATCTCCGAACCGCCGGCCGTGAGCTTGACCTTGGCGCCTTCGGAGACGCCCAGGGACTTGGCCGTGGCCGCGCACATCTGCACGAAGAGGTCCTTGCCGTACAGTTCCGTGTCGCGGACGGTGAGCAGGGCGTGCGGCGGCGTAGCCAGCGCGCCGGTGCCGATGTTCAGGTGATCCAGGGCCGCCAGGAGCGTTCCCTGGGCCTTGGGAGCGGCCGCGGCCTTGGCCAGGGCGCTGGCGCCCAGGTCGGCCTGGGCCGAGCCCTTCCTGTCGGAGACGAAGGCCCCGCCGGCGGCCAGGGCGTCCCAGTCGGCGCCGATGGCCTGGACCTTGGCCTTGAGCACGTCCTCGAAGGCTCCGAAGCCCAGGTCCACGCCGAGCTTGCCGGCCAGACCCAGGATGAAGTCCGGGGTGGACTTGCAGTCCTTCTCCGGGGCGGCCACGGCGGTGGCCAGCAGATAGGTGGCCTTGCCCAGCCCGTAGGGGCTCTGGGCGTCGTCCAACCGCTCGAAGGGATGCGGCGCGGGCAGGATCAGGTCCGCCAGGGCCGCGGTCTCGTCCATGTAGGTGCTGAAGGAGACCAGCAGGCCGGCCTTGTCCAGGGTCTTGGCCATGGCGGCCGCCTGGGGCAGGGCGTAGGCCGGGTTGGCCTCGTAGACGAACAGGACTTCGGGGGTCGGGGCCTTGCCGGCGTCCACGTCGGCAAGCCAGGCCACCACGTCCTTGGCCAGCAGGCCGCTGCGATCCGGGGCGTGGGACACGGCCTTGGGGAACTCGGGCAGCACGGTGAGCGAGCCGAGCAGGGCGTTCAGGGCCACGCCTGCGGCCGCCAGGGCCACGCCGCCGCCCTGGCCGGAGCCGGAACCGACCACGACCACGGGGTTCTTGGCCATGAGCAGGGCCTTGGCCACGGTCATCAGGGCCTCGGTCTTGACTCCCGCGGCCTTTTCCACGGCGTCGGGGCCGAACTTGGCGGCCAGCTCGGCGAACTCGCCGAAGCCGCCCAGGGAGGCGCCCTTGCCGGACTTGATCAGCAGGTTGGCCAGGCCCAGGGCGAAGGCCGCTCCGCCGTCCGGCGAAACGGGCACCCAGGTGTCGGCCACGGCCGCGGTGCGGGTGCGGACCGGCCCGGCGTAGAGCAGGGTCACGGTCTTGTCGCCCTCAATGGGCCGCTTGGCCGCGATGGCCTTCTGGTTGCGGACGGTGGGCCCGAAGGCGTCCATGATGTCCGCGCCGATGCACAGCACCAGATCCGCGCCTTCCAGATCGTAGCCGATCTGGCCGGAGCCGCCCATGATCCCGTTCCAGGCCTTGGCCATGGTCGTCTGATCGCTGGGCATGTAGTAGTAGGCGCTGGAGCCCAGACCGGCCAGGAAGCCGGAAAGGACCTCGTTGGCCGTGCCCGAGCCGTCGCCGCTGATGGCCGCGACCTTGCCGCTCTGGCCCTTGAGGCCCTTGAGCTTGTCGGCCAGCAGGGCCTCGGCCTCGTCCCAGGAGATGGCCTTGAACGCGGAACCGTCCTTCTTCATGGGACCGGCCACCCGCGCGGGGCTGCGCAGCATCTGGGCGCCGTTGGCGCACAGCGGGCAGACGCCGCCCTGGCTCAGGGCGTTGTCGGCATTGCCCTTCACCCCGAAGGCCAGGCCGCCCACCTTCTTGACCTTCACGGCGCAACCGGCGGAGCACAGCTTGCTGTACGTGGCGTCGGCGGTGACCGCTCCGGACTTCAGCCGCGGGATCCAGGACCAGTTCTGGCTCCAGATCGAGGAGTCGTCGGCCAGTTTCCAGGGGATCGGCGTGAACAGGGTACCCGCAGCGCCGCCCACGATGAATTTTATGAATGCTCTACGATCCAAACCCATATCAGCACCCCTCTCTCGTTACTTGTGGCAAACGTGGCAGGCGTTGCTCACGCCGTTTTCGGCGTGGCAGCGCTCGCACTGCCACATCTTCATGGTCTGCTTGCTGTACCCGGAGAGCTTGTTCTCGTAGTACTTCGGAGCCTTGTCCGCCTTGGCCACGTCGGGATGGCACTCGGTGCACTCGAACGGCTCATGGGCCTTATGCGAGAACAGGACGTTGTCCGGCTGGTACTGATAGTTCAGCCAGGGCACTTCCTTGTTCTTCTGCACGTACTCCTGCACGTACTTGGCCTCGGCCTGCGTCTGGCCGACGACCTCGGAGTGGCAGCCGGAGCACTGCTCGTTGGTGGGAAGGCCCTGATAGGAGCCGTCCTCCCGGAAGAAGTGACAGCTGTCGCAGGTCAGGCCCTGGTCCTCGACGTGGATCTTATGGCTGAACGGGATGGGCTGATCCAGCTCGCTGTACAGCATGCCCGGGAACAGCACCCAGCCGGCGACCACGGAGAGCAGGAATCCCAGGACAAACGCCAGGAATCCCCCACAACATTTTGTTCCTTTCTTCTCCTCCATAACCTCGCCCCATAGCTCCTTAGTTGAAAAAACACGTTCTCCAGAATGAATGCCGTTCTTTAATTTGAAGATTCTTTCCGTGTCAAGGGAATAGGAAAAAATTCACGAGCCCTCTGTTGCCGGGAAATATGCGAAAGCCGAACATTTCCAGGCAACTACCCCCTCCGGAGCGACTACCCGCCCCGGCCGTAGGTATCCTGGAAACGCACAATGTCGTCCTCCCCCAGGTAGGGGCCGCTCTGGACCTCGATGATCTCCAGGGGCACCTTGCCGGGATTGAACAACCGGTGGCTCGTGGTCTTGGGGATATCCACGGATTGATTCTCCACCAGCACCCGCTCCTCACCGCCGATCTCCACCAGGGCCGTGCCCTCCATCACGACCCAGTGTTCGCTCCTGTGGTGATGCATCTGTTGGGACAGCCGCGCACCGGGCAGGACCACGATGCGCTTGATCTTGAACCGGGGACCCTCCTCCAGCACGCAATACGTGCCCCAGGGCCGGTGCACCGTGGGATGGACCTCGGTAAGCGGATTGCCCTCGGCGCGCAGATGGGAAACCACGTCCTTGACCCGCTGGACCTCCCGGAACGGGATGGACAGGGTGGCGTCGCGGGTCTGGACCACAATGGTGTCGGTCAGCCCCATGGCGGCCAGCTTGCCGTGGGTGGAAACCAGCAGGCAGCCCCGGCAGTCCAGGGCCAGGACGTCGCCCTGGAGCACGTTGCCGTAGGCGTCCTTCTCGCCGAGCCGGTACACCGCCTCCCAGTTGCCCAGGTCGTCCCACTGGAAGGAGGCCTCGATCATGGTGATGTCCTGGAGCTTCTCCAGCACGCCGTAGTCCAGGGAGATGGACGGGATGTCCCGGTAGCCCTGGGTCAGGGGGACCTCTTCCCGGCGCAGCCACCAGTCCCAGAGCTCGGGCTGGAACCGGGCCACATCCTTGAGGAAGTTCCTGGCCTGGAAAAAGAACATGCCGCTGCTCCAGTAGTGGATCCCGCTGCGCAGGTAGGCCTCGGCCTGGCGCAGGGGCGGCTTTTCCACGAATTCGCGGACCTGGTAGGCCCCCGGGGCCAGGGCCTCGCCCCGGGCCATGAAGCCGTAGCCCGTGTCCACCCGGCGCGGCTTGACGCCGAAGGTCACGAAGCGGCCCTGGCGGGCCAGCTCCAGGGCCTGGGTCAGGTTGCCCAGCCAGGCCTGCTGGTTCTGCACCAGGTGGTCCGAGGGGAACACGGCCACCGGGATCCGGCCGTCCCCGCCGGTGGCGGCCAGGATGCGGTCCAGGCCCAGGAGCACCGCGGGCAGGGTGTTGCGCACCAGGGGCTCGGCCAGGACCTGGGCCTCCAGCTGGGGGTCCAGGGCGCGGACCTGGCTGCGGACCTCGAAGACGTGCTCCTCGTTGGTCACCACCCAGACGCGCTCCGGGCCGAAGGCCGGGAGGATGCGCAGCAGGGTCTGCTGGAGCAGGGAGTGCGGGCCGTTCAACGAGAGCAGCTGCTTGGGGAACAGGGTCCGGGACAGGGGCCAGAGCCGCGTGCCCGCGCCGCCGGCCAGGACGATGGCGTGGCCGCCGTCAAGGGCGGTCGGCTTGGAAGGCTTGGCGGACGCTGCTGTCATGTGCGGATCACCCTTGTTCGAAGACAAAAGGAGTGTTGCAGTCCCGCAGCCGGGAGAGCCGCCCGTCCTTGGGCGACAGCAGCGGCGCGGCCTCGGGCCAGGCAAAGCCCAGGTCCGGGTCGTTCCAGAGGACGCCGTCCTCCAGTTCCGGGGCGTAGGGCGCGTCCACCTTGTACTGGAAATCCGTGTCCGGCTGAAGCGTCAGGTAGGCGTGGGCGAAGCCCTTGGGCAGGAACAGGCGCAGATGGTTCTCGGCGGAGAGCTCCCGGGCATAGACCCGGCCGAAGGTGGGCGAACCGCGCCGCAGGTCCAGGGCCGCGTCCAGGACCGCGCCGCGGGAAACCCAGACGAGCTTGGCCTGGGCCTGGGGCGGACGCTGGAAATGGAACCCGCGGAGCACCCCGGCCGGCACCGAGTGGGCGTGGTTGTCCTGGAGGAAGTCCTGGTCCAGGCCAGCCGCCCCGAAGGCACGCCGGCTCCAGGTCTCCAGGAAAAAGCCGCGTTCGTCCTGAAAGACCCGCGGCTCCAGGACCAGGAGGCCGGGGAACTCGGTGGCGGTGACCAGCACGCTGTCCTCCTCGGAAATGCGCAGAAAGGCGCTGGGGCCCCTATAGCCGAGAACCGGCCCGGAGACAACCCTTGACGGCGTTTGCCGGGGCTTCCCGCCCGCCGCCCTTCCCTTTTCCGCGGGGCTCTGATAGTGCGGGAACGGGCGCGCCGCAAAGCCCCTGGAGCAGCATGAACTTCCTGGACGTGATCATCATCGCCATCCTTCTCCTGGCCGCCATCCGGGGGCTGGCCAAGGGCTTCGTGCGCGAGGGGATCTCCCTGGCGTCCTTGAGCATCGCCACCCTGGCGGCCTCCCGCTACCACGGCATCCTGGCCCCGCATCTGGCCGTGTACATGCAGAGCAACGCAAGCATCGCGGCCCTGAGCTACCTGCTCACCTTCCTGGCAGTGCTGGTGGGCTGCTGGCTCCTGGCCTTGTTCCTGCGCAACCTGCTCAAGGTGGCCGTGCTCGGCTGGCTGGACCACACGGCCGGCGCGGCCCTGGGCCTGGCCGAGGGCGCCCTGGCCAGCCTGGTGCTCCTGCTCTTCCTGAACACCTTCCTGCCGGGCATAGAGATGGTCCGCAAATCCAAGCTGGCCCCGCACGCCGATCCCGCCCTGCGGGCCCTGGCCGAGATGGCCCCGAACACCTGGCGCCAGACCCTGGAGGAGCGCGGCATAGCCCTGCCCAAGCAGCCTCCGTCCCTGCGCGACATCCTGGAAAAGAACGGCATGCCTGTGCAGGACGGCAAGACCGCGCCCTGACCCCGCCTGCAGACCCCCGCACAAGGAGCGAACGTGAACGCGGAACAGTCCCTGGCCCGCCTTTTGGGCGTCATTGAACGGCTGCTCGCCCCGGACGGCTGTCCCTGGGACCGGGAGCAGACCCCGGAGAGCCTCTGCGACTATGTGGTGGAGGAGGCCTTCGAGCTGGTGGAGGCCATCCGCGACGGCGACGCCCTGGAGGCCCGCGAGGAGCTGGGCGACGTGCTCTTCCTCCTGGCCTTCATCGCGGTGCTCTATGAGAAGCGCGGGGCCTTCGACCTGTCCGAGGCCCTGGAGAACAACGCGGCCAAGATGATCCGCCGCCACCCGCACGTGTTCGCCGACGCCTCCTTCGAGAGCCAGAAGGAGCTGCTCAAGAACTGGGAGCGCATCAAGCGCGAGGAGAAGAAGGAGAACCGCGACGGCGCCCCGGCCGGGCTGTTCGACTCCCTGCCCAAGGGGCTGCCGCCGCTGCTGCGGGCCTACCGCATCCAGGCCAAGGCCGCGCGCTTCGGCTTCACCTGGGAGAGCGACGAGGACATGGCCGCCCAGCTCCGGTCCGAGTGGCGTGAGCTGGAGCAGGCCCTGGCCTCGGGCGACCGCGCGGCCCAGGAGGAGGAGTTCGGGGACTACCTGTTCTGCCTGGTGGAGTTCGGCCGGCGCAAGGGCTTCAAGGCCAACGCGGCCCTGGACGCGGCCAACCGCAAGTTCCTGGCCCGGTTCGCGCGCATGGAGGAGCTGGCCCGGGCCCAGGGCCTGGACCTGGCGGGCCAGGAGCTGGCCGTGCTGAACCGGTTCTGGGACCAGGCCAAGGCCGAGCCCTGAAGCTCACGGCCCCAGGAGCTTCCGGAAAAGAAAATACATGAGCAGCCCCGCGCCCGCGGAGCCGTAGAGGAAGAGTCAGGGCGGACAGCGCCGCCCCAGCTTCCGGACCAGCCCGGCGAACACGGCCCCGCCGGCCAGAACGGCCGCGATCACGGCCCAGGGCTCGAATTGCACACGCCCCCCTAAAGAATCTGCAGCCTTGTGCCGATATGGCGGATAAGGGCGGAAACCGCCCCGGGAACGCCATGAACCCATTCGCCATCGCCACAGCCGCCGGGGGCTCCGGCCCCCAGTTCCAGCCGCCGCCGGAGCCGGTGCGACCGCCGACCCAGGACATCGCCGCCCTGCCCCAGCAGGCGACCTCGGCCCAGCAGACCGCGGCCCTGCCGGACCAGGCCCCGCCCCGGCCCGTGGAGGATTCGGAGCGGTCCGATCGCAAGGAGGCGCAGCAGCATCAGGACTCCGGCAGCAGCCGGACCACCCGCAACCGGGCCGAGGGCAAGGGCCTGCGCCTGGACCTGCAGGCCTGAGACCGGGCCCCGCCGCAGCACTCCGCAGCGGGGCGCCCCCGTTTCCCCTAATCAACCTTCCTGAAGGCCTTGGAACCGGCCCCGCACAGGGGACATTTCTCGGGAATCCCGTTCTCCGCGATGTAGCCGCAGACCGTGCAGATGGCGTAGCTGACCTCGGAGGCGTTCTTGAGATTCTTGAGGGCCTTGGCGTAGAGTTCGGCGTGAACCTCCTCGGCGGCCAGGGCGTAGCGGAAGCTCCGCTCCGCGGCCTTGTTGCCCTCGGCCGCGGCGGCCTCGATCATGGGCGGGTACATGGTCTTGAACTCGTAGACCTCGCCGCCCTCGGCCTCCTTGAGGTTGGCCGCGGTGTCGTGGATGGCGCCCAGGGCGCGCAGATGGGAATGGGCATGGATGGTTTCGGCCTCGGCCGCGGCGCGGAACAGCTTGGCCGCCTGGGGAAAGCCCTCTTTCTCGGCCTGCTGGGCAAAGGCGAGATATTTGCGGTTGGCCTGGGACTCTCCGGCAAAGGCTTCCTTGAGGAACTGCTCGGTCTTGGACATGGATGCCTCCTTGTTCATAATTAGTAATAATTACTAATAGCGATAAGGGGCCTCTTGTCAAGAAAAATCTGCACGGAAAAACGCCCGCGAACAAACGGCAACTCGGCTATTCATCCTCCTCCTTGCGGGCGAAGTGGCGTTCAGGCGCGCCGCAGCGCGGGCAGCGCCAGTCCGGCCCGGCCTGGTCCAGCGTCGTGCCCGGGGCCAACCCGGCCGAGAGGTCGCCTTTGGCCGGGTCGTAGATGTAGCCGCACCTGAGGCAGATATAGCGATCCATGGGCAGGGTCCTCCTGTTTCCGGCGAACGCGCCGGTCCGTCCTTTTTAGCCCTGGCCCGGGCCTGGGGCAAGCGCGGCCCAGGCCACAGTCCTGTAGTTGGAAACGCCGTTTTTGCAGCCTCCCCGGGCCGCTCCCCTGCCCCGGTTCCGGCAACACACGGAATTTCCAGGAAACATGCCCCTGGACCTGTTCTTGCTTTTACCGCATGGAGGAGACAGCATGAACACAGTGGACACGCCTTACGGCCCCCTGAAGGTCTCGGGCCCGGTGGAGCGCTTTCCGGACAGCGGCCTGCGCTCCTGCACCCCGGCGGGCCCCACGGTCTTTGCCACGGCCTGCGGCCCGCTCCTGGCCCAGCACTCCACCGACGACCTGCGCCGCCGCACGGTGCAGCCCGTGTCCTTCCATCCCACAGGCCTGTTGCGCGCCCTGCCCCTGGAACAGCCCACGGCCATCGAGACTCCGGCCGGGCCCATGAACGCGGAGCTGGTCACCTTCCACCCGGACGGCTCCCTGTGCCGGGTCTTTCCGCTCAACGGCAAGCTCTCGGGCCTCTGGTCCCAGGAGGACGAGGGCGGCCTGGCCCGGCCCGCGACCCTGGACACGCCCATGGGCCGGATCAGCGCCCGGCTCATCGGGGTGCGCTTCGATCCCACGGGCGCGTTGTTGAGCCTGACCCTCTGGCCCGGCGAGACCCTGGAGGCGCCCACGCCCGTGGGCCCGCTCCTGGCGCGTGTGGGCGTGAGCTTCCGGCCGGACGGGAGCCTGCGCTCCCTGGAACCGGCGGGCCCCCAGCGGGTGCCGACCCCGGTGGGGGACATCCAGGCCTATGACCTGGACGCCGTGGGCATCAGCGGGGACCTGAACTCCCTGGGCTTCGCCCCGGACGGCCGCGTGGAGCGGGTGAGCACGAACCTGACCCAGGTGGCGGCCAGCGGGCCCAAGGGCGAGCGCCGGCTGTTCGCCCCGGAGCTGCGCGAGAGCCTGTGCGGGGACAGCGAGAGCGAGCCCGTGCCCCTGCGCCTGGAGTTCGACGAGGATGCGGTGCGCGTGCGCACCAGACTCGATGCGCCCTGGACCGTGCTGCCCCTGGCGGACTGGACCCTGCGCAGCGAACCCTGTTTGCTCCAGTTCGCCCTGCCGCTGGGACGGCTGCGCTGTCCGGGGTAAATATGAAGAAATAGGATTGGCGGAGGGGGAGGGATTCGAACCCCCGGTCGGGTCGCCCCGACAGTGGTTTTCAAGACCACCGCCTTCAACCGCTCGGCCACCCCTCCGCATGGGGTGTCCTGACTTTGCCCAGAACAGGCCACCTGTCAAGCCGGGCAAGGGCCCACGCCCTGCTCTCCAACACACACTTGCCGAGTTTTTGGTGATGCGTTACAGGGTCATGAACCATGAAGTCCGCTGAAGAAGCCTTCACCAGCTACCTCGCCGACCACGGCCTGAAGATGACGCCGCAGCGCCGGACCATCCTGGACTCCTTCCTGCGCACCGCGGACCACATCTCCTCCGAGGAGCTCTACGACCTGATCAAGCGCAGCGACGAGAGCATCGGCCAGGCCACGGTCTACCGCACCCTCAAGCTTTTGGCCGACTCCGGCCTGGCCCGGGCCCACAACTTCGGCGACGGCGTGGCCCGCTATGAGCCCCTCTGGGGCCAGGAGCACCACGACCACCTCATCTGCGAGTCCTGCCGCAAGACCATCGAGATCATGGACCCGACCATCGAGCGCCGCCAGGAAGAGGTGGCCAAGCGCTACGGCTTCACCCTCTCCCACCACAAGATGACCCTCTACGGCCTCTGCGCCGACTGCCGCAAAAAGTAGCCTCCCCGCTCCATCCCGCTTGACCCGTTGGTCCGGCCAGGATATAGTCATATGCAAATATGAGGATTTTATGGATCCGTTCCTGAAGATCATGAAGGCCCTGTCCGATCCGGGCCGGGTCAAGACCCTCAAGCTCCTGGAGGGCGGCGAACTCTGCGTCTGCCGCATCCAGGAGGCCCTGGGCCTGGCCCAGCCCACAGTCTCCCGGCACCTGCGCCTGCTGGTGGAGGCCGGGCTCGTCCAAAACCACAAGAAAGGCGCCTGGGTCTACTACCGGCTCCACGAGTCCCCGGAACCGCCCGTGGCCCCGGCCCTGCTCCGGCTCCTGCGGGAATGGCTCAACGCCGCCCCCGAGGTGCGCCAATCCCTGGACCTGCTGGCCAGGAACTGCGCGGACGCCCCCGAGGCCGTGGCCTGCTGCCCGGCCCCCAAGGGAGGCAAAAAGCATGGCTGACGACAACATCAAGACCCGCGTGCTGGAGAACTACGCCCGCATCGCCCGCCAGGGCGGCACCTGCTGCCCCGCCGGGACCGGCGACGAACCCTCCCAGGCCGGGGCCCGCGCCGGATACAGGCCCGAGCAGCTCGGAGCGGTTCCGGACCAGGCCAACCTGGGTCTGGGCTGCGGCAATCCCGTGGTCCGCGCCGGGCTCACCCCGGGCCAGACCGTGCTGGACCTGGGCTCGGGCCCGGGCCTGGACGCCCTGCTGGCCGCGGAGCGGGTGGGGCCCCGGGGCCAGGTCATCGGCCTGGACATGACCCCGGACATGATCGCCCGGGCCGAGGCCAACGCGGCCCAGGCCAAGGCGGCCAATGTGCGCTTCCTCCTGGCCGACCTGGAGCACCTGCCCCTGCCGGAGGCCTCGGCCGACGTGGTCCTCTCCAACTGCGTCATCAACCTCTGCCCGGACAAGCGCGCGGTGTACCGCGAAATCTTCCGGGTGCTCCGGCCCGGGGGCCGCATCTGCATCGCGGACGTGCTCCTGGAGCGGCCCCTGCCCGAGAGCCTGGCCCAGGACCCCAAGGCCTGGTGCGCCTGAGTGTCGGGCGCTGCCACCCCGGGCGGGCTGGTCGGACTTCTGCAAAGCGAGGGATTCGTGGACGTCGTCATCGAGCGCAAGGAGCAAAGCCGGGAGATCGTGGCCGGGTTCGGCCTGCCCGGGGCCGAGGAATACGCGATCTCGGCGTACATCCTGGCGCGCAAACCCATCCGGTGAGGTGCCTGTGGAACAGTCCGTGACCAAGCGTCTGTCCTTCCTGGACCGCTACCTGACCCTCTGGATCTTCCTGGCCATGTTCACGGGCGTGGGCGCGGGCTCTCTGGCGCCCGGCGTGAAGGACCTGATCAACGCCTTCCAGACCGGCACCACCAACATCCCCATCGCCGTGGGCCTGATCCTCATGATGTACCCGCCGCTGGCCAAGGTGCGCTACGAGGAGCTGGGCCGGGTCTTCAGGAACGGCAAGGTCCTGACCCTGTCCCTGGTGCAGAACTGGATCATCGGCCCGGCGCTCATGTTCCTCCTGGCCGTGACCTTCCTCTCGGACCAGCACGCCTACATGGTCGGGCTCATCGTCATCGGCCTGGCCCGCTGTATCGCCATGGTCATCGTCTGGAACGACCTGGCCGGGGCCGACCGCGAGTACTGCGCCGGGCTGGTGGCCTTCAACTCCATCTTCCAGGTGCTCTTCTTCTCGCTCTACGCCTGGGTCTTCGTCACCGTGCTGCCCTCCTGGCTGGGCCTGAGCGGGGCCGTGGTGGACGTGTCCATGGCCCAGATCGCCCAGAGCGTGTTCCTCTACCTGGGCGTGCCCTTCCTGGCGGGCCTCATCTCGCGCTTCCTGGGCCTCAAGCTCAAGGGCCGGGAGTGGTACGAGCAGGTCTTTGTGCCGCGCATCAGCCCCCTGACCCTCGTCTCCCTGCTGTTCACCATCCTGGTCATGTTCTCGCTCAAGGGCGAGTACATCGTGGCCCTGCCCCTGGACGTGCTCCGCGTAGCCCTGCCCCTGTGCATCTACTTCCTGGTCATGTTCCTGGCCTCGTTCTGGCTCTCGTACAAGGCCAAGGCCACCTACGAGCAGGCGGCCACCCTGAGCTTCACCGCGGCCTCCAACAACTTCGAGCTGGCCATCGCCGTGTGCATCGCGGTCTTCGGCCTGGACTCGGGCCAGGCCTTCGCCGCGGTCATCGGCCCCCTGGTGGAGGTGCCCGTGCTCATCGGCCTGGTGAACGTGGCTTTGTGGATAAAGCGTAAATATTTCCCCCATGCCCTTGCCACGCCCTCGGGTGTCTGCCACGTTGCCTGCAAACCCCGCTAGGAGACCCCATGGGCAAGACCAAAGTCCTGTTCATCTGCGTGCATAACAGCGGCCGCAGCCAGATGGCCGAGGAGTTCCTGCGCAAGTACGGCGGCGAGGAGTTCCAGGTGGAGAGCGCGGGCCTGGAGCCCACGGAGATCAACCCGCTGGTGGTGGAGGCCATGGCCGAGGAAGGCGTCGATCTCGCGGGCAAGAAGACCCGGAGCGTCTTTGACCTCTTCCGGGAGGGCCGGCTCTACGACTACGTCATCACGGTCTGCGACGACGCCAGCGAGGCCCAGTGCCCGGTCTTTCCCGGGGTCACCCACCGCTGGCACTGGCCCTTCCCGGACCCCTCCCGGCTCAGCGGCGGCCGCGAGGAGCAGCTGGCCCAGGTGCGCGCCATCCGCGACCAGATCAAGGCCAAGGTGCTCCAGCCCTTTGCCCAGCCCTTCCGGACCCAGGACTCCTTTGCCAGCGAGGCCCCATGAGCGAGAAACTCCGCATCCTGTTCCTCTGCACCGGCAACTCCTGCCGCAGCCAGATGGCCGAGGGCTTTGCCCGGGCGTTCAAGTCCGACACCGTGGAGGCCTGGAGCGCCGGGGTGGAGCGGCACGGCCTCAATCCCCGGGCCGTGGCGGTCATGGCCGAGGCCGGGGTGGACATCTCGGGCCACAAATCCAAGCTGGTGGAGGAACTGCCCACGCAGGAATTCGACTGGGTGGTGACGCTCTGCGGACACGCCAGCGAGAACTGCCCGTTCTTTCCGGGCAAGGTCCGGCGGCTGCACAAGGGCTTTGACGATCCGCCGGCCCTGGCCGCCGGCGCGGCCGGCGAGGAGGAGGCCCTGGCCCCCTACCGCCGGGTGCGCGACGAGATCCGGGCCTTCATCCAGGGCCTGCCCGGCACGCTCGAGACCGACTGACTACTCGATTCCGAAGACCTTGTAGATCCGGGCCTTGTTGGACTTGACCAGGGCCAGCTCGCCGGGCGCCAGCCGGGAGGGGTCGCCCGCGGCCTTGGACTGCTCCATGGCCTGCTCCATCTGGGCCAGGAACTGCTGCTTCTGGGCCGGGTTCAGGTCCGGGCTCTTGAGGATCTCGGCCCGGGTCTGCGCGTATTCGGACTGGATCTGGGCCCCGTGCTCGGCCATCTGCAGGACCATCATGCCCGTGCTGACCTGCTGGGTCACATACAGGAAGCGCTCCACGTTCCAGCCGCGCTGGGCCACGAAATCCGTGAAGGCCTTGGTCTGGAGCACCTCCTCCATGAACCCGGGCTGGGTGGCGTCGGACTGCTGGCCCTGGGCGTCCAGGAACTGGGTCACGGCGGGATAGTCCTTGAGGAACCGGTCCAGTTCGGCCTGGTTGAAGGGGGACTGGGGCTGGGACTGGGCCCAGGCCGGGACGCAGCACAGCAGCAGGACCAGGGCCGGGATGAGAATTCGCTTCATGCGTCGCTCCTTGGATGCTTCCGGCGCACCCTAGCCCAGCAATAACGGCCGGTCAAAGGGCCGGGGCCTCACACGGAGCAGGTGGTCTCGGCCAGGGCCTCGGCGGCCAGCCGGGTGGCCGTCATGTACAGCACGGCCGCCCGGTGGGCCGGGATCTTCAGCAGGGCCAGGCTGCGGCGCATGGCCTCCTGGTCCCCGTCCTCCAGGCCCCGGAGCAGATCGAGCCAGGCCGCGGAGGCCGCGTCCCGCCGGTCCAGGGCGGCCTTGAGCCGGGCCTCCAGGGGCAGGTTCTCCAGCACCAGGGCCATGGACAGGCCCAGGATGGAGTCCAGGTTGGAGAAAAGCCCCAGCAGGAACAGGGTGTCCGGGTCCCAGCCCGCGGCCAGGCCGTTCTCGGCCAGGAGCTTGAGGAACAGGGCCCGGTGCAGGCTGATCCAGGACAGCTCGCTGCCCTTGTCCGTGCGGTCGTGGTCCGAGATGAGCGCGGCCATGGCCCAGCGCTTGAGCGGCTGCACCCCCAGCAGGGACACGGCGTGCTTGAGCGAACTCACCTCGGTGTTCAGGCCGAAGGCCGGGGAGTTGATGTAGCTGAGCAGGCGGTAGGTCAGGGGCGGGTCCGCGGAAAAGATGCCCACCACCTCGGCCAGGTCCGTGTCCGGGTCGGCCAGGGCCTTGAGCAGCCGCAGCCGGGTGGTGCGCTCGCTGGGAATCTTCTTGCCGGGCACGATCTCCGGGGCCGAGAAGAACATGCCCTGGAAGTACTGGAAGCCCAACGCCTTGGCCCCTTCGAAGGCCTCCCAGTCCTCGACCTTGGAGGCGGCCAGGCCGCAGGAAAAACCCTTGAGCCGGGAGCGCATGGCCATGATCTCCTGGGCCGGGTTGTCGGCGAAGCTGATCTTCACCGTGTCGGCCAGGCGCAGCAGGCTGTCCAGGCCCTTCTCCCCCCGGTAGCCGTCCAGGGCGATGCGGTAGCCCTTGGCCTTGAGTTCCTGCAGGGCGGCCATGGACACGCGCGGGGCCTCGGTCATGGAAATCTCCAGGACCACGGTCTTGGCCGGCAGGGCCAGGGGCGAGGCGTCCAGCACGTCCTGGTGGCAGATGTTCAGGCACACGGACTTGCCCGGGGGCAAGCCCTTGGTGCCGATGGCGAAGCCGTCGGCGATCACCGCCCGGGTGGCCGCCGCGGGATCGGTGATCAGGGCGCAGGTGTCCTCGCCGCAGTTGCGAAAAAAGAGCTCATAGCCCCAGATGTTCCGCCGGCGATCGAAGATGGGCTGCCGGGCGACAAAAACACTTTCCTGCTGTTCCATGAGGCGCTCTCCCAAGACTGGATTGCGGTGAACCGCGCTAAAATACAGGCTAGCGCAGGCCGTTCCGCCTGTCGATGATTTCCTTTCAGTTCAACGGGATGCAGCGGTTGAGCACCCGCACGCCATGGCCTCCCGGAAGGCCTCCTCCGGATTGCGGCCAACACCGGGGCGCGCCCCTGGAACTGTTCCGGCAATGACGGCGGCGTCAGGAAAAACAGGCGCGCCGGTCCGGAAAGTGCCGTCTCATCCACGCCGCGCAGCCTGCTCCTCGCGTTGCAGCAGGGCCCCTGGCAAGCGCGCACGGAGAACCAGGCCCTGGCCGATCCGCGGGCCTGTCTCCGGCAGGAGCAATTACTCGCAAGGTTCCTTATTGACAGACTTTCAGCCCCCCGATACGGGACTGGGGATAGCCGGTGTGAGCTGCTCCGGGGCCCGCCAACATATTCCAGTGAGAGTGCTTCGAGATGGCCGCAACATACGGAGGTCCATGATGCGATCGCTGCGTTCCGCGCTCCCGCTCCTGCTTCTCGCCCTGCTCCTGGCCTGCCCCTCCGGCGCCGCGGCCGCCCAGGCCGGCGACAAGCCCGAGTTCGACATGCACGCGCCCTATGTGCGCTACCATTTCGCCGACGGGGACATGGACTTCACCTTCGGCTCCGTGGTCCTCGGCTCCACCACCAACGGCGGCTGCGAGATCGGCGAGGCATTTGCCACGGCCGCGGCCATCAAGGACGGCGACGCCGCCTCCTGGCAGGAGGAATGGCTCAAGATGGCGGCCCGCACCGAGGCCCGCGGCGAGCAGTCCCTGGCCGGCGGCCACAAGGTCAGCGCCCGGCAGCAACTCATGCGCGCCTCCAACTACTACCGCATCGGGCTCATGGCCATGCTGCCCGACGACCCGCGGCTGCCCAAGACCGGCCTGAAGGCCCGCGCGCTCATGCGCAAGGCCGGCCAGCTCATGGAGCCGCCCCTGGAGTACTTCGAGGTGCCCTTCGAGGGCACGGTGCTGCCCGGCTACTTCCGCAAGGCCAAGGCCGGCAGCGCGCCCCAGAAGACCCTGCTCATGCTCGGCGGCGGCGAGACCTTTGCCGAGGACCTGATCTTCTACATCATGCCCCAGGCCATCGAACGCGGCTACAACTTCATGACCGTGGACCTGCCGGGCCAGGGCCTTCTGCCCCTGGAGAAGAAGTACTTCCGGGCCGACATGTGGAAGCCGATCATGGCCGTGGTGGATCTGGCCATGAAGCGGCCGGACGTGGACAAGAAGCGCTTCGCCGCCTTCGGCATCAGCGGCGGCGGCGGGTTCGCGCCCCAGACCGCCGAGCACGACCCGCGCATCAAGGCCGTGGCCATGAACAGCTGCGTGGTGGACGCCTACCCCCTGTTCGCCTCCATGACCCCGGTGACCACGGCCACCCCCGACAAGGTGGCCTCCTGGAACAGCTTCCACGCCAACACCGTCAAGGGCGTGGCCTGGCGCTGGGGCGTGCCCATGGACAACATCCCGGGCCTGGTGGAGGCCAACCGCGGCTTCGCCTTTGACCCGGCCAAGGTGGGCATCCCGGCCCTGTCCTTCATCGGCGAGGGCGAGTACCGCAACCCCGAGACCCAGCGCCAGCAGAAGCTCTGCATGGACGGGCTGCCCAATCCCAAGAAGAAGTTCGTGGTCACGCCGCTCAACGAGGGCGCCTCGAACCACTGCATCATGGAGAACCGCAGCGTCATGGCCCAGGTCCTGTTCGACTGGCTGGACGACGTGCTCAAGTAGCGACAACCGTCTTCGTGTCCCGGGCGCGGCGGTCTCCCCCCGCGCCCGGCGTGGAGAATACCGACATGGCCAAGCGTTGCTGGCTGCTCCTGCTCGGAGCCGCGCTCCTTCTGGCGGGCTGCGCCTCCATCGGTCCGGGCAGCGTGAACCGGGACCGTTTCGACTACAACACCGCGCTCTCCGAGTCCTGGAAGCGCCAGATCCTGCTCAACGTGGTCAAGCTGCGCTACGTGGAGCCGCTCTGCTTCGTGGACGTGGGCCAGATCGTGGCCGGCTACAGCCTGGAGACCGGCGTCAACGTGGGCGCCCGGCGCGAATTCCACGACACCCCGGGCCCGGACGATCTCATGTCCGTGGAGCTCGGGGGCACGGGCAAGTACACGGACCGGCCGACCATCACCTACGTGCCCCTGACCGGCACGTCCTTTCTCCGGGGCGTCATGCTGCCCATCCCGGCCCACAACATCATGCTGAACATCCAGTCCGGGGTTTCGGCGGACATCATCCTGTCCCTGACCATGGGGGCCATCAACGGCCTGCGCAACGAGGCCATCACCACGGTGGGCTACCGGCCGGCCGACGCCAGCTTCCTGCGGGCCATCCAGCTGATCCGCTCCCTGCAGCTCTCCGGGGCCCTGCGCATCAAGTCCATCAGGCCCCTGCCGGGCCAGGAGGTCGTGGCCTACGTGAGCTTCCCGGCCCGCAACATCTCCGAAGAAACGGCCGCCCAGGTCACCGAACTGCGCAAGCTGCTGGGCCTGGACCCCGCGGCCGAGCGCTATGCCCTGATCCAGGGCTCGGCCTCCAGCGGCCAGGAGATCGCGTTCCAGACCTATTCCCTCATGCAGGTCCTGGCCTCCCTGTCCGTGCGCGTGGACGTGCCTGACGAGGACGTGGTCTCCCACCGCGCCCTTCCGGGCCTCCCTGCGGAAGCCAGCCGGCTCAACCCCAATGGCACGCATATCCGCTTCTCGGAATCCGACCCCGGCACGGACGCCTTTGCCAAGGTGCCCTTCCGCGGCCACTGGTTCTGGGTGGACGACCGCGACCTGGCCACCAAGCGGGTCTTTTCCTTCATCCTGCTGGCCTTCACCCTGCTGGACGAGACCAAGCGCGACTCGGTGCTCCAGCTCACGGTGCCGACCCAGTAGCCGGAAGTCCGGACATCGCCCCGCTCGGGCGCACAGGAGAGACGTTCATGAAATCGCTCACAGCGGCCGCGGGTGTTCTCCTGCTGCTCGCCCTGGCCTCCGGGGCCCTGGCCGGGACCGCGGATTCCGGCGTGGTGCGCCTGGACAGCGGCCCGGTGCGCGGTTTCCTGGATCAGGGAGTGCGCGCCTTCCTGGGCATCCCCTACGCCGCCCCGCCCGTGGGCGCGCTGCGCTGGAAAGCGCCGCAGCCGCCCCTTGCCTGGACCCAGGTGCGCGACTGCGCGGCGTTCGGCCCGGCCTGCCCCCAGCCCCGGCAGCCCGAGGGCGGGAACTTCAGCGAGGACTGCCTGTACCTGAACGTCTGGACCCCGGCGGCCAAGCCCCAGGCCAGGCTGCCGGTCATGGTCTGGATCCACGGCGGCGGCTTCGTGGTAGGCTCCGCGGCCTGGCCCGAGTACCAGGGCCGCAACCTGGCCCGCAAGGGCGTGGTGCTGGTGACCCTGAACTACCGCCTGGGCCCCCTGGGCTACCTGGTCCATCCCGCGCTCTCCCAGGAATCCCCGGACCAGACCTCGGGCAACTACGGCCTCCTGGACCAGATCGCGGCCTTGCGCTGGGTCCAGCGGAACATCGCGGCATTCGGCGGGGACCCCGGGAACGTCACGCTCTTCGGCCAGTCCGCAGGCTCCCGCTCGGTCTCCCTGCTGCTCTTAAGCCCCCTGTCAGCCGGACTGTTCCAGCGGGCCATTGCCCAGAGCGGCGGCCCGATCCTCGGCTCCGAGCACCTCAATCCGGTGTTCAACGGCGACATGGCCGCTGTCTCGGACATGGGCCAGGAGCTGGCCGGACGGCTCGGCTGCGACACGGCCCCGGACGTGGCCGCGGCCCTGCGCGCCAAGTCCGCCCAAGAGGTGCTCCAGGCCGCCAACACGAGCACGAGCATCTTCACCAAGAGCCTGTTCTTCGCGCCCGTGTTCGACGGCCGCGTGCTCCCGGACAACCCGGTGACCGCCTTCCGGAAAGGGCAACAACACCGCGTGCCGCTCATCACCGGCAGCACCCTGAACGAGGGCACCTTCTACCTGGGCGGCCCCGAGGTCCTGACCCTGGACCTGTACAAGGAATTCCTGCGGGCCCGGTTCGGCAGCCACACCAACGAGGCCCTGGCCGTGTTCCCGGCGTCCGGAGACAGCGACGTGGCCCGGGCCATTGACCAATTCCTGGCCGCGGCGGCCAATGCCGAGCCCTCGCGGTTCATGGTCCGGTCCATGGAAAAGGCCGGGGTCAAGGCCTGGCTCTACCAGTTCACCCGCAGGCCGGACACGGACCTGGCCCGCAGGATGGGCGCGCACCACGGCGTGGACCTGGCCTACGTGTTCGGGAACATGCAGGCCAGGGGCTACGACGCCAGGGACCATGCCCTGTCCGAAACCGTCATGGGTTACTGGGTGAACTTCGCGAAAACCGGCGATCCCAACGGCCCGGGCCTGCCTCCCTGGCCCGCGTACCAAGCCGCCACGGACCTGAACCTGGAGCTCGGGAACCAAGTGCGGACCAACGCCCATCTGTTCCAGAAGGAGTGCGACTTCCTGGAATCCCAGTGGCCCTATGGCCGATGGGCCGTGCCAGCGCCATGAAAAAAGGGGCTGCGACGTATGCCGCAGCCCCTTGAAAAACTGGCGGAGAGGGAGGGATTTGAACCCTCGATACCGGTTTTGCCAGTATACCCGCTTAGCAGGCGAGCGCCTTCAGCCACACTCGGCCACCTCTCCGCGGAACCGCCCTGGCGGGCGGAGTCGAAATCTCTATCTCCTCCCGGGCCGTCAGTCAACCCGCTCTAGTCCCCGTCCTTCCTCTCGTGGCTGCTCCGGAAGACCACGTTCAGCGGGGCCATGCGGATGGTGAAGATCTTGCGCAGGGAGTTCTCCAGGTAGCGGATGTAGGCCTGCTTGATCAGTTCGGGATTGTTCACGAAAAAAATGAAGGTGGGCACGGGCTCGTCGGCCTGGGTCAGGTAGTAGAACTTGGCCCTGCGGCGCTGGACCATGGGCGGCTGGTGCCGCTCGATGGCCTCGCGCATGGCCCGGTTGAGCTGCCCCGTGCCCACGCGCAGGGCGCACTCCTTCTTGAGCCGCTCCACCAGCGGCAGGAGCCCGCCCAGTCCGGCCCGGGTCACGGTGGAGGTGTACAGGATGGGCACGTGCGGGCACTGCACCAGGGCGTCCTGGAAGTGCTTGCGCAGCGCGGGCAGGTCGCTCTTGGGGATGAGGTCGATCTTGTTCACCAGCACGCAGAACGGGGTCTTCTCGCCGTCCAGGAAGCTGATGAGCCGCTTGTCCTGGCGCGAGAGGCCCTCCTGGCCGTCGAGCACGAGCAGGGTCACGTCCGCGCGCTTGCTGCTGGACAGCGCCCGGCTCACGGTGAAGCGCTCCAGGCTGTCCTCGATGTTGGCCCGCCGGCGCACCCCGGCCGTGTCCACGAAGGTGTAGAGCTTGCCCCCGGCCTCGAAGGTCACGTCCACGGCGTCCCGGGTGGTGCCCGGCATGTCGCTGACCATGAGCCGGTTCTGGCGCAGCACGGCGTTCACCAGGGAGGACTTGCCCGCGTTGGGCCGTCCCAGCAGGGCCAGGCGCAGGCCGCGTTCCGGGCCCTGCTCCGCTTCGGGCGCGGCCTGGGGCGCGACCTCGCGGGCCAAATCGGCCACCCGGGCGCGCAGGGTGTCCAGGCCATAGCCGTGGGCCCCGGACACGGCCAGAAGCTCGAAGCCCAGGGCGTGGAACTCGGCCGTGGCCATGGCCTCCTGTTCGGAGCCATCGACCTTGTTGACCACCAGGAGCACGGGCTTGTTGCTCTGCCGGGCGATGTCCACGGCGTCCTTGTCCAGGGGCGTGAGCCCCTCGCGGCCGTCCACCACCAGGACCAGGGCCTGGGCCTCGGCCACGGCCTCGCGGGCCTGCTCCAGGATGGGCCGTTCCAGGCCGTGCCCCTGGGGCTCGGACGCCAGGAGCATGCCCCCGGTGTCCACCAGGGTGTAGTGCGTCTCGCCCTCGTGGGCCTCGCCGTAGATCCGGTCGCGGGTCACCCCGGGCCGGTCGTGGACAATGGCCCGGCTGCGGCGCAGGAGCCGGTTGAAGAGCGTGGACTTGCCCACGTTGGGCCGTCCGATGAGGGCGATGATGGTCGGCATGTGCTCCAATTCGCGGTTCAGGCGAACAGTTTCTTGATGGCCGGGCCGTAAGGCGGCCGCAGCACGCCCCGCTCCGTGACGATGCCCGCGATGAGCTCCGCCGGGGTGGGGTCGAAGGCCAGATTGTACACCGGAACCCCGTCCGGCACCACCTGGGTCTCGCCCACGTGGGTCACCTCCCGGGACGTGCGGTCCTCGATGGGCACGGCGTCGCCCGTGGGCGTGTCCGGGTCGATGGTGTAGACCGGCGCGGCCACATAGAACGGGATGTTGAAATGCTTGGCCAAAAGGGCCACGCCGAAGGTGCCGATCTTGTTCACGGCGTCGCCGTTGGCCGCGATGCGGTCCGCGCCCACCACCACCTTCTGGACCAGGCCGCGCTTCATCAACAGGGCGCAGGCGTTGTCGCAGGCCACGCGCACCGGGATGCCGTCGCGATGGAGCTCCCAGGCCGTGAGCCGCGCACCCTGGAGAAAGGGCCGGGTCTCGTTGGCGATGACCTGGATCTTCTTGCCCGCGTCCACGGCCCCGCGGATCACGCCCAGGGCCGTGCCGTATCCGGCCGTGGCCAGGGCTCCGGCGTTGCAGTGGGTCATGACCGTGTCGCCGTCGTCGATGAGCTCGCCGCCGAAGCGGCCCATGGCCTTGCACATCTCGATGTCGGCCAGGTGGATTTCCTTGGCTCGCGCGAGCCAGATCCCGGCCAGCCCGTCCAGGGAATCCGCCCCGCTCTCCTGCCAGACCCGGCGCATCTCGCGCACGGCCCAGGCCAGGTTCACGGCCGTGGGCCGGGCGTTCTGGATCAGCGTGAGCCGCTTGTCCAGGGCCGCGCGCCAGTCCGCGTCCTTGGCCCGCTGAGTCTCGCGGGCCGCCAGGTAGCAGCCGTAGGCCGCGGTCACGCCGATGGCCGGGGCCCCGCGCACCACCATGACCTTGAGGGCGAAGCAGATGTCCTCGGTGCCCTTGCAGTCGAACCACTCCACCTTGGTGGGCAAAAGACGCTGGTCCAGCAGGACCAGGGCGTCCTTGTCCGGGGAGAACTGGATATGCTCGGTCATTGCGGCTCCGTCAGCTGGAAAGTTTCCTGGTGAGCAGTTCGTTGACCACGGCCGGGTTGGCCTGGCCCTTGGTCTGGCGCATGACCTGGCCCACGAAGAAGGCCAGGAGCTTGGTCTTGCCGCCGCGATAGGCCTCGGTCTCCTTGGGGTTGGCCGCGATGATCGCGTCCACCACGCCCTCCAGGGCGCCGCTGTCCGAAATCTGGGCCAGGCCCTTGGCCTTGACCAGGGCTTCGGGATCGCCGCCCTGCTGGAAGAGTTCCTGGAACAGGTCCTTGCCGCTCTTGGCGCTGATGCTCCCCTCCTCCACCAGGCGCACGAGCCGGGCAAAGGACGCGGGCGTCATCTTGCAGTCGGCCACGGACGCGCCGGTCTGGTTCAGCTCACGCAGGAACTCGCCCATCATCCAGTTGGAGAGCTTCTTGGGCTCGTTCCAGGCGGCCGCGGCGGCCTCATAGAAATCGGCCACCTCGCGCTCGGCGATGAGCAGGGCCGCGTCGTATTCGGGCAGGCCGTACTGCTCCATGAACCGGGCCTTGCGGGCCTCGGGCAGCTCGGGCAGCTCCGTGCGCCACTGGGCCAGCTGCGCTTCCGTGATGACCACGGGCGCCAGGTCCGGGTCCGGGAAATAGCGGTAGTCGTGGGCCTCCTCCTTGCCGCGCATGGAGTGCGTGGTGCCCTTGGAGGCGTCGTACAGCCGGGTCTCCTGGACGACCTTCTCGCCGTCCTCCACCAGGGCGATCTGGCGGGAGACCTCGTACTCGATGGCCTTGTGCACGTGGCGGAAGGAGTTCATGTTCTTGAGCTCGGCCCGGGTGCCGAAGGCCTCCTGGCCCACGGGCCGGATGGAGACGTTGGCGTCGCAGCGGAACGAGCCCTCCTCCAGGTTGCCGTCGCAGATGCCCAGATAGACCAGGATGCTCCGCAGGGCCTTCAAATAGGCCACGGCCTCCTCGGGGCTGCGCATGTCCGGCTCGCTGACGATCTCGATGAGCGGCACGCCGGTGCGGTTCAGGTCCACGAAGCTGGCGTTCTCGGCCGCGGAGTGGATGTTCTTGCCCGCGTCCTCCTCCATGTGGATGCGCGTGATGCCCACGCGCTTGGGGTTCCCGTCCACCACGATGTCCACGTGGCCGTGCTCGCAGATGGGCTGCTCGAACTGGGAGATCTGGTAGCCCTTGGGCAGGTCCGGGTAGAAGTAGTTCTTGCGCGCGAAGATCGAGGTCAGGTTCACCCGGCAGTCCACGGCCAGGCCCATCTTGGCCGCGAACTCCACGACCTTGGCGTTGAGCACCGGAAGCACCCCGGGCATGCCCGAGCAGACCGCGCAGACGTTGGCGTTGGGGTCGTCGCCAAAGGCCGTGGAACAGGAGCAGAATATCTTGGAGGCCGTGCGCAGCTGGGCGTGGACCTCCAGTCCGATGACCGTCTCGTAGCGGGCCATGTGCTTCTCCTCGTCAGGATGCAGATATTGTCCGCCGCGCGGGTTGCGGCCCGCGCGGCGTGCTCCGGTCATAGCCCCTGGCGCGGATTCTGCCAAGCCGCGCCCGGGACCCGGCGGACTCAGCGCGCAGCCGTGGTGACGTTCTTGCTCAGGAGCAGGTAGGCCGAAACCTGGGTCTTGACCCGCTCGGCCGCGTCCTCGGCCGCGGAACCCACGCCCATGTAGAGGTCCAGGCGGGGGCCCCGGATGGCCGCGCCCACGTCCTGGGCCAGGACCGGCCCCCGGATGCGCCGCATCCCCTGGCCCGGGGGCCCGGGAATCTCGGCGTCCAGCACGAGCACCGAACCCAGCGGCAGGAGACTCGGGTCTGTAGCCACAGTGACGAGCGGCGTCAATGGCCGGTTGAGCGCTCCCAGGGGCGGGCCGTCGTCCAGGCGGAAGAAGACGAAGCGCCGGTTCTCGGCCAGGAGCTCGGCGGCCAGTTGGGGATTCTCCCGGAAAAAGCGGCGCACCTCCCGGCGGCTCCGGCGCTCGGGCGGCAGCAGGCCGCGTTCACAGAGGATCTCGCTCAGGGACCGGAAGTTGCGGCCGTTGCTGGCCGCATACTGAGCCGTGCGCACGTGGCCGTCGGGCAGGCGCAGCCGTCCCGCCCCCTCCATCTGGACGTAGGCCACGTCCAGGGGATCGCGGGCCCAGGCGATCTCCAGGCCGCGCCCGGCCAGGGTGCCCGCGGCGGAGCCGGAATGCTCCGGCGCGGCCCCGGGCCAGGCCGGCAGAAGCCCCGGGGCCTCGGCCTCGGCCAGCTCGGGCGGCGGGCCATAAAGCGGATACTCGAAACCCTTGCCCCGGGTCAGGCTGGCGGCGATCTCCGGGGTGCAGTAGGCGGTCATGAGCGGGGCCGGCTGCACGGCCAGCCACTGGAAGCGCTCGGCCAGGAGTCCGGGGTTCTCGTCCAGCAGGGGCAACAGCTCCAGAAGCTCGCGGGCGCTCTGGGTCAGCTGGGCCCAGGTCAGACGCAGCCCGCCGCGGCGCACGGCCACGGCCTCCTGGGGCCGGGATTCGAGGGAGGACAGGCTGCGGCGCAGGGGCTTTTCCAGCTCGCGCCAGGAGTCCAGGCCCTGGGCCCGCAGATCGAACCAGTCCGGGGTCCCGCGCCGGGTGGACGGCTTCCGGGCCAGGGTCTCGGCAACAGGGGGCGCGGCCAGGATCGCGGAGGGCGCGGGACAGGCCGGGGCCGGGGCCGCCACAGGCGCGGACTCCGGGGACTCCGGTTCCACCAGGGCGCAGGCGGCCAGGAACAACGCCAGGAGTCCCGGCAGGAGGAGGCGGATCAGGGGCGCAGGCATTCGTCGATGGCCACGTCGCAGAATTTGCCCACCCCGTACTCCCGCCGGCGGAAGAACTTCTGGGGGTCCGGGCCGATGATCTGGAGTTCGGGCTGCTGCTTCTGCATGTCCAGGGCGATGTGCATTTCCTTGGTGCAGCCCGTGGAATAGGTGGCGTCCTTGCCGGTCCAGACCGGCGGAACCTTCTGGCCCATGAGCTCGAAGCTCTTCTCGATGTCCTGGGTGGACTGGAAGCGCCAGACGTTGAGGAGCCCGCTGCGCTGGACCTTCTCCCACATGTACATCAGGTCGTCGGCGTCCATGCCCTCCTCGAAGTACTCGGCGGGATTGATGATGTAGACGCCTTCCATGCGTTCGCGCAGGTGCTGGACAAAGGTGCTCACGACCCGGATGGCGGTCTTGGTCTGGCCCGGCACACTGCCGATGATGGCGGAGTAGAACATGATCGCGTTGCCTGCGGCCTTGGCCTTGCGCATCTGCACGATGAGGCTCTCGGCCTTGGCCGAGATGTAGCCCTCGCCGAACTTGGAAACCCACTCCGGCCGGGGCTTGAAGTCCAGGTGGAAGCCCCCGCCCTCGTCCCGGAAGAAGCAGAGGATGTCCCGGGTGTACTCGTGGCTGGTGAGTATGAGCCGGCGGTAGTGCCGCTCGCCCTTGGCCAGGATCAGGTCGCACTCCTTCCAGGCCCGGGCAAAGGTCACGCTCACCCGGTAGGGGTTGAAGCGCTCGCGGGAGCCGTCGGAGATGACCACGAAGGGGTTTTCGCGCAGGATCTGGAGCAGGCCGTTCTTGGTGATGCGGTCCTCGAACACGAAGCGCGCGCCGGTGAACAGGGTCGCCAGCGCGGGGTCGGACTCGTGGTCCCAGAAGGTCGGGGTGTCGAAGTAGAAACCCTCCTTGAGGGCCAGGACCACGCGGTGCCCGGCGCGCACCAGGGCCTGGATCACCAGGAGGTCGAAGACCAGGCCGCCGCTGCGGTCCGGCATGTAGAGGATCTTGAGCTTGGGCCCGGAGTCCGGGAAGAGCAGGTGGCGCAGGGATTCAAAGGGCGTCTGGCAGGCCGCGATCTCGGCCTCCATGCCGTTTTTGGAGTCCAGGGCCCGGTCCAGGCCGAAGCCCGGGGCCAGGGTCGAGACCACCAGCAGCCGCTGGAGTTCCAGGAAGTCCAGCTCGGAGCGCAGGTCCGAGATGCGCCGGCAGGCCAGGTGGCTGTCCGGGCAGAGGTTCAGGAGCCGGTCGAACTCCGGGCTGGCGGCCATCTGGGCGGCCCCGGCGTTGAGCGCCTTGCGCCGCTCCCGGTAGGGGTCGTCCAGGCCGCTCTGGGTCATGAAGATGGTGACCATGCGCTTGATGAGCCGGGAGGGGATGACGATGGGCGCGGTCAGGGTCTTGCGGAACTTGTACCCGCAGAGCGTCAGGATGCGGCGGCGCAGGTAGCGGTCCGGACAGAACTCGTCCACCAGCCGGGCGATGATCCGCCAGCGCAGCACGTACTCCTCGCGCAGCTGGAGCGAGAGCTCGGAGCGCAGGAGCTTGCGGAACATCCAGTCCGAGCAGGGGGCGTAGAAGGTGCCCTCGCGCAGGGCGACCATGAACTGGATCTGCTCGGCCGAGGCGTTCTTCAAGGGATCAATGGTGTACTCGAGGTTGTTCTCGGTCATGAAGTGCAGCAAGAGCGCGTCCATGCCGGCGTCGCGTCCGTACTTGATGTCCAGCACCGAGCCGATGTCCGGCAGCTTGCTCACTTTCCACCTCCGGAAACGAATCCCTTGGAACGCAGCCTGCTGAAATAGTCGGTCTCGCCCAGGTCCGCCAGGATCAGGTCGTGGGCCGAGCGGCGCACGATCACCTGCTCGCCCGCGGCCAGGGGCACGGCCTTCTGGCCGTCCTCGCTCAGGTGCACGTCGCCGGCCTCCTCCACAAGGATGGCCAGTTCGCCGCTTGCCGGCAGGATCAGGGGCTTGATGCTGTTCAGGAAGGGGCAGACCGGGGTCACGGAGAGGACCGCCAGGTCCGGATGGATCAGGGGTCCGCCCGCGGAAAAGCCGTAGGCCGTGGCCCCGGTGGGCGTGGACACGACCACGCCGTCGGCCCGCAGCCCGGCCACGAACCGTCCGTCAAAGGAGAGGTTCAGGCGGATGAGCCGGGCCAGCACGCCCCGGCTGACCACGATGTCGTTCACGGCCAGGCCCCGGACCTCGCCCGAGTCCTGGCGGCGGATCAGGTATTCCAGGCAGAGCCGGCGGCGGATGCGGAAGCCCCCGGCCAGCACGCGCTCCAAAACCTCGGGCCAGCGCTCCCGGGACATCTCGGCCAGGAAGCCCACCCGCCCCAGGTTCAGGCCCAAAAGCGGCGCGGGGTGGCCGTGCATGCGCCGGGCCACGCTGATGAGCGTGCCGTCGCCGCCGAGCACGAGCACCAGGCCGTAGTCCCCGAACTCGGCCATGCCCGAGCAGATGGGGGCGTTGGGGCTGTGCTCGCACAGTCCCACCCGCTCCAGGCGGTCACGCAGGGCGTCGGCCATCTCCACGCCCAGGGCCAGGGCCGCGGCGTCTCCGGCCTTGGTCACGATGAGCAGGGAGGTCACGGGCTCGGACATGGGCGCAGACTAGACAAAAAACGCCGAACATTCAACAATTTGGCGCGATCGCTCCGGGCTGTGGATTTTTTTGCATTTTTTTCCTGCGCGGCCTAAAGTTTTTCCCGGGACCCGCCGAAATATAGATTTAAGGAGGACTTTGCAGAGTGCTCGCAAACCCAGCTGACGTGCGAATCATGCTGCGGACTTACGGGAAGCAGTTGACCAGCGCCAAACGCCTTGCGAGATTCCGCAAGGCCCTGCGCCTGTCCCAGGCCCAGGACGTGGTCGACATTTCCCGGCAGGCCCGGCGGCGCGAGCTGGTGGAGCGGATCGCCCGCGAGATCATGGAGAACCTGATCGTCAACGGCACGGAGAATCCCGTGGTGGGCGAGATTCTGGACCGCTTGGAGGCAGAGACGGGCTGGCCCGTGCTGCTGGAATACCCCCTGGACGGGGGGGACCTGCGGGTCCTGCGTCAGGCCGAGGAAGGGCCCGAGGAACTGGACGCCGGGCAGCGGGCCGCACTCATGCAGAGACTCTGGGAGATCACCCTGCAGCGGGTGGACGAAACCATGTTGTGAGCCTGGGAAGGACCAGGAGGATACAATGGAAATCAAGAATCTCAACGGGTTGAACCCTTACGCCAACCAGAAGGTCCAGCAGGAGGCCACGGCCAAGGCCGCGGAGACCTCCCGCCAGACGGCCCAGAAGGCCGCGGGCGAAAGCAACGACGTGGTCCAGCTCTCCGGCGACGGCAAGCTCCTGGCCGCGGCCATGTCCTCGGCCAAGGACGCCCCGGACGTGCGCGCCGCCAAGGTCCGCGAGCTCAAGGAACAGGTCAAGAACGGGACCTACAAGCCGGACATCGAGAAGGCCGCCCGCAACCTCATCCGGGACGACCTGGACCAGATCCTCTAGATCAGGGGGGAACGGGGGTCAGGGCTTCTTGTCGAGCAACGGCCGGAAGTGCGCCGGGTACTTGGAGTCGATCTGGGGGGCCTGGAGCCCGATGCGGGCCTCGGTGTTGATGACGATGGGCCCGGCCAGGTTGAGGGTGGTTTCCTCGGGCTGGCCCTGGGGAATGGTCACAGTGACGATGACGGCGATCTGCCGGATGTTCGAAAGCCGCAAAATCCTCTTCTGCGCAGTGTCCAACTTCACCGAATAGTCTTCCAGGAAGGAATAGGGGTCGGCCACGAGCAGGCCCAGGTCCGCGTCGCCCAGGCACTGGAGCAGCAGGAACGGGGAGTTCTCGCCCACCTGGAGCAGGACGAACTCGCGCTTGTCCTCGATGCCGATGAGCCCATGCGGGAAGTAAAGGATGCTGTCCTCGGCGATGTCCCGCTGGCCCAGGCGGGTGGCGATGCTGCGCTTTATTTTTTTTGCCATAGACTTGCCGCCGCAAGCAGGTCCTGCTGGCTCGTTTCCAGGGCCAGCCGGTTCTGCTCCTTGATTTTCTGATAGACCTCTTCCCGATAGACCGGCATGTCCTCGGGCACCTCCAGACCAAGCTTGATCTGCTTGCCCTGGACCGACAACACCTTGAGCTTGATGTTGTCCCCCAAATAGAGGCTTTCGCCCGGTCGCCGGGTCAGGATGAGCATAACACCTCGGTCTGGCCTTGTTCGCCGCGGCCTTTCGGCCGTCACTGGGCGCTTCTACCCCAGCCCGGCCCGGAAGTCCACGCTTACAAGTAGTTCAAGAGGCTCATCTGCATGATCGTGCTGGAGGACTGGAGCACGGCCTTGTAGATGATTTCCTGCTGGGAGAGCGCGGTGAGCAGGTCGGCCATGTCCGCGTCCTCGATGCTCGAGATCCGCTCGTTCTCGTTGTACTCCAGCCCGTCCAGGATGGTCGAGGCCACCTCCAGGCGGTTTTCCCGCCCGCCCACGCTGGCCGCGGCGTTGAGGATGTGCTCCTGGGCCTGGGTCAGGCTGGCCAGGGCGTTCTGGATGCCGCTCTGGTTGTTGGTCTCCAGGAAGGCGATGAGGTTGCCCATGGCCTCGAAGAGGTTCTTGGTCGGGGAGGCGTTGCTGCCGGAAATCATGGAGGAGCCGTCCTCCGCGAAGACCACGGCGGCGTTCTGGCTGGTCAGGTGCACCCGGTTGCCGTCGGCGTCGGCCACGCTCTCCGGGTCCTGGTACACGCCCCCGAAGATGTCCATGCCCACCTCGTTGATGCGGACCTTCTCGGTGCTCGAGATGGCCACCTCGATGGACGAGGAGCGGGCGTGCAGGAAGAACTGCGAGCCGGGCTGGATCACGTTGCCGCCGTTGGAGGCGATGTTCAACAGGCCGCCGCCGATGGACAGGCTCACGTTGGAGGCCACGCCGTTGGGGGCCTGCACGTTGCCCGTGATCCAGTTCACCCCGCCGTCCGTGCTGTAGGAATAGACGATGGTCTGGGACCCTATGGTCGCCGCGTTGCGCACCAGGCTGCCGTTGGAGAGGTAGCCGTCCACGCGCACGGACACGTTGGGTCCGAAGTTGCCCGTGGCCCAGGACAGGAGCTGGTCCGTGCCCTGGCCCAGGGACGTGACGTCCACGTCGCTGTTGTCGCTGGAGTCGTCGCCCATGTACTGGGCCGTGGGCCGCAGCCAGAGCCAGGTGCCGTCGGCCACGCTGATGTCGTCGCGGGGCGTGAGCTTGACCTGGGCCGCGGCGTTGGTCAGCGTCAGCCGGGCGCCGCTCTCGGGCAGGTTGACCACGGCCTGGCCGCCGGCCAGGGTCAGCGAACCCTGGTGGAAGGTCTCGCCGCCGTCCATGCTGTAGCGCACGCCCAGGTTGGCGTCGGAGAGGTTCATGAGGGCCCCGGCGCCCTGGGTCCCGGTGGTGTCGTAGAACTGCACCAGGATCGTGGTGTCCGAGTCGCCGTCGATGTAGAATCCGGTGTCTCCCGCGAAATCCGCGTCGTTGGTGGTCATCCAGAGGATTTCCTGGAAGGCCGGGGAATCGGTCTTCTGCCCGGCGTACACGGACTTGCCGTCGTACTCCAGGTTGGCCAGGCCCACGAGCTGCTCGAACAGGCTGCGCACCTGGTAGCTGATCTGCTCCCGGTTGTCGGACGTGAGCGTGCCGGTGGCGGCCTGCTCGGCCAGGGTCTTGGCCTGGGTGATGATGTTCGAGACCTGGATCAGGTTCTCGTCCGAGGCGTTGAGCCAGCCCTGGGCCGTGTCGATGTTCTCCTGGTACTGCCCGATGGCCGTGAGGGTGTCCCGGTGGTTCAGCACGCGCACCATGCCCGTGGGATCGTCCGAGGGCTTGTTGATCCGCTTCATGGTGCTGGACTCGTTGTTCAGCTCCATGAGTTTGCTCAACGACGAGTTCATGTTGGAGATATAGCTGTCGTAGAGCATCTGCTGGGTGATGCGCATGATCCCTATCCTCCCTGTCAGGACTTGAGCGAGAGCAGCGTCTGCATCATCTCGTCGGCCAGGGTCACGAGCTTGGCCGCGGCGGTGTAGGCGTGCTGGAACTTGATGAGGTTGGTCATCTCCTCATCCAGGTTCACGCCCATGGCCTCCTGCTGGCGGGTGTCCAGGTCGCTGGCCAGGGCGTGGTTGAATTCGTAGCTGTACTGGGCCGAAGCCACGTCCGCGCCCACGTCGCCCACTAGGCTGTTGTAGTAGCCGCTGAGCGTCTGGTTGGTGACCCCGTCGCGCAGCGTGCTGATCCGCACGCTCATGTCCTGGAGCTCGGACAGGGCCAGGGAGATGGTGTTGTCGCCCGCGTTGGCCTCGCCCGCGCCGTTGACGTGCCCGGCGCAGATGTAGTCCAGGTCCGTGCCGAGCTTCTCGTTGACCGCGATGTCCTGGGCCGTGGAGCCCTGGAAGAAGGTGTTCAGTCCGAGCGCGGCCATGAGGCCGGTGGAGTCCGTGCCGAAGGCGAACTGGTAGCCGTCCGCGGCCTTGAGCTGGAGCTTGTGGTTCACGATGGTGGCGGTGACGGCCCCGCTGAAGGTCCGGTTGAAGGCGTCGGCCACGTCCTCCAGGGTGTTCACCGTGGGGTCGAAGTTCTGGACCCCGGCGGCCGCGCTCCAGTCCAGGGACGCGCCCGAGACGAGCAGCCCGGTGTCGGCGTTGTAGACGTAGAACATGCTGCTGCCGGACTGGAGCTTGTCGCCGTAGACCAGGCCGGTGGAGTCCTCGCCCAGGGCCCGGTCGTCGTGGGCCACGGAATAGGTGCCCTCGACGATGCCGAACTTCTCCAGGCCCGCGCCCTGGCTGTGCAGCCGGTTGACCTCCCAGACCAGGGACTCGGACAGGGCGTCCAGCTTGTCCTGGTAGCTGCCCAGGTAGTTGTCCCGGAAGTTGAACAGCCCGGCCAGGGTGCCGCTGCAGATCCGCGAGGTGTCGTCGTCGCCGTTGGCGTACTGCAGCGGGGTGATGTTCTCCTTGGTGGAGGTGTTCTTCACCCAGTAGATGTTCTTCTTGGGAATGATGGTGAAGGTGTCGCCCGCGGACATCGGCTGGGTGGGCGTGGCCAGCGGGTCCTGCTCGCTGCCCGGGGTGGTGGGGTCGTCGGCCGTGCCGAACCAGACGGTCAGGCCGCCGATCTGGATCTTGCCATCCTCGGGCCGGGCCGAATAGTGGAGCTCCTGGCCATCCTCACCGGTGAGCCAGGTCCGGCCGCCGTCCAGGGAGACCCGGAACTGGGCCGCGGCCGCGCCGTTGCTCACGTACCCGGCGTCGACGCACTGGAGCGTGTACTCGTAGGTGTCGTTGCCGGTGAAGAAGGCCTCGCCGTCAAAGTTCGAGGTCGGGGTCAGCGAGGTCCTGGTCTGGGCCGCGGTGAACTCCAGGGAATAGTGCTCCACCCCGTCCACCAGCACCTGGCCGCCCTCGGTGGTCACGGTGATGTTCCCGGACCCGTTGTCGATGACGTTGATGCCCATGATGTCGGCCAGATCGCGCAGCTTGGTGGCGCGCTGGTCGTAGAGGTTGTTGGCGTTGTTTGAGCCGGGCTGGTCGTAGAGGTTGAGCTGGCGGTCCAGCTCGGCGATGTCCTGGATGAGCTGGTTGGCCGTGTCGATCTCCTGGGCGATCTCCTCGTCGGCCTGCTGCTGGAGCTTGGACAGGTCCGAGTCGGTCTGGCTCAGGAGCGAGCACAGCGTGTCCGTGCTGTTGATCAGTTCCTGGCGGGAGCCGGTGTCCTCGGGGCTCTGGCTCAGGTTGGTCCAGGCGGTGAAGAACTCCGAAAGGGAGTTGCTGATGCCGTAGCCGTCGGACTCGTTGAACATGGTCTCCACACTGGACAGCGAGGCGTAGGTGGTGTCCCAGCGCGAGGCCAGGGCGGACTGGTCGTAATAGAGCCGCTCGACCATCTCGTCGAAGTAGCGGATGACCTGGGTGGCCTCCACGCCCAGGCCCACCTGGCCCGGCGTGTAGTTGATGACCCCGGCCTCGGCCAGGGTCACGCCCCGGCGCGCGTAGCCCGGGGTGTCCACGTTGGCGATGTTCTCGCCGGTGACCTGGATGCAGGCCTGGTGCGTCAGGAGCGCGCCCTTGGCCATGTCCAGGATGGAGTTCGGGCCGAACATCTACAGCCTCCCGGTGACCAGGGTGGGATTGCTTGCGGCGCGGGCCATGCGGCCGGAGGCGGCGTAGGCCGTGCCCTTCGGCAGGATGCGGTCCTGGAGGTACTGGAGCAGGTTGCGGCTCTGCTGGAACAGGGCCAGGACCAGGTTCTGGTTCTTGGCCGCCCGGCGGGCGCAGACCTGCTCGGCGTGGTCCAGGTCGCTCAGGATGGTCCGCAGGGCCTCGCCCTGCTCAGGCTCGAGTCCGTCGAGGATCTCGCGCACGCGCTTGGCGCCCGGCTGCACTTCCTGGACCAGGGCGCGCAGGCTCAGGCGCTCCACGGTGAGCTGGCGCATGAGCTCCTGGATGGAGATTTCGACCCGGGAGACGGCCTGGGGCTTGCTGGTCTTGAGGTAGGAAAATTCTTCTTCCAGGAGTTCTTCGAGCAGTCCAAGGGCTTTGAGCTGCCGGGACAAATTTTCCTGAATGCGGCCGATCATGCGCCCCTCCTTGTCGTCTCAAGCTGTCGGTTTTCCATGATTTTCATCACTTCCCCGCCAGCTCCGGGACAAGGCCGGTCAGGAGGGGTCAACCGATCTTTGCAAGTTTGCGGCCAGGACGCTGCACGCCGGACTGCTGCCCGCGATAGACCCGCGCCCCCTCCTGCGGCGCCGCCACCGGCTGGGCCGGCTGCGAAGAAATGTTGGTCTGCTGCTCCGAGGCCTCGATGCGCCGCACCAGCTCCTCCAGCTGGGCCGCCACCTGCTCCGGGGTTTCGGCCACCGGAACCTCTACGGCGGGCAGGGCCGCGGCCGAGGGCTGGACGCCCTGCTGCGGGGCGAAGCGGCTGCCCGGGCGCGGGAGCGGGTTCACCTGGGCCGCGGAATGCAGGGGCCGCAGGTCCTGGCGCCGGCCCACGGGCTGGATTCTCTGCCGCTCCTGGGCCTGCCGGGGATCGCGGCCGGACTCGGCCAGGGGCTTGATGGCCGGGGTCTCGGAGACCTGGGCCGGAGCCGCCGGGGCGGCCTCTCCCTCGGCCGGGGCCTGTTCCGGCGCGGCCGGGACCTCCAGGCGTCCGGGCAGGGCGTTGCGGCCCATGTCCGCCAGGCGCTCCTTGAGGTGTCCGTAAAGCATGTCGGCCAGGCCCATGCCGCCGGAGTCGGCCATCTTCTCGGAGAAGGCCTGGTCGAACATGGACAGGTAGGCGTCCTCCTGGGGGCTGTGCAGGTAGCCTTCCTTGGGCACGGTGGCGCGCATCTGCTCCCAGAGCTTGCCGATGAACACGGCCTCGAAGTTGCGGCAGGCCTTGCGGAGCTGCTTGTCCTTGGCTTGCGGGTCGGACAGGCGCCTCTTGAGCGCGTCCATGGAGACCTTGAAGCGGACGAGATCCTGTTCCTCAAGCTTCTGCTGCCCCACCAGGGAGGCGTCGTGCGCGGGCGTGGTCATCTAGATGACCTCCAGGTCCGCGTGCAGGGCGCCCGCGGACTTGAGCGTGCGGATGATGGAAATGAGGTCGCGGGGGGTGGCCCCGATGGCGTTCAGGCCGTCCACCAGCTCCTGGAGCGTGGCGCCCTCCACGAGCATGAGCCGGTTGTTCTGCTCGCGCACCGCGATGTCGGTCTGGGGCGTGACCACGGTCTGGCCCTGGGAGAACGGCCCGGGCTGGCTGACCTGCTGGCTCTCGCTGATGACGATCTGGAGGTTGCCGTGGGCCACGGCCACGCGGCTCAGGCGGACCTCGCTGCCGACCACCACGGTGCCGGTCTTCTCGTCCACCACCACCTTGGCCCGGGCGTCCGGGCTCACGTCCATGTTCTCCAGGGAGGCCATGAGCGGGACCATGTTGCCGCGGAACTTGTCCGGCACGGCCAGCTCGATGGTCGAGGCGTCCTGGGCCCGGGCGTAGCCGCCGCCCAGGCTGGAGTTGATCCGGTTGACCACCTGCATCACCGTGGTGAAGTCCGCGGCGTTCAGGCTCACGGTCATGCTCTCCTGGCTGTTGAACTTGAAGGGCACGCTGCGCTCCACCACGGCCCCGCTGGGAATGCGGCCCACGGTGGAGATGTTCTTCTGGGCCGTGGCCGCCTCGCCCGAGGCCGTGAATCCGCCGATGGTCAGCGGACCCTGGGCCAGGGCGTAGATCTGGCCGTCCACGCCCTTGAGCGGCGTGAGCAGGAGCACCCCGCCGAGCAGGCTCTTGGCGTCGCCCAGGGAGGACACGGCGATATCCAGGTTGGAGCCGGGCTTGGCCGAGGCCGGCATCTTGGCCGTGACCATGACCGCGGCAACGTTCTTGGGCTTGATGGCCGAGGGGCTCACCTGCACGCCCATCTTGTCGAGCATGTTGACCATGGAGCGGATGGTGAACTGGGAACTGGTGCCGTCGCCGGTGCCGGAGAGGCCGACCACCAGGCCGTAGCCCACCAGCTCGTTGGTGCGCACGCCGCTGAAGCTGGCGATGTCCTTGAGCCGCACGGCCAGGGCCGGGGCCACCAGGGCCGCGCTCAAGAGGGCAATCAGGGCCAGGACGACCGGCAGGCGGCGGCCCCGGAGGCGCATCAGGTCACGAAAGATCTGCGTGTTCATGTCCCCTTCTCCGCCAGCGCTCAGTAGGGCCAGAGGTTGTCCAGGATGCGGGCCAGCCAGCCGGGCTTCTGCTTGTCGGCCACGATGCCCTCGCCGTAGACCTCGATCTGGGCCTGGGCCAGGTTGCTGGAGGGCACGGTGTTGTCGGAGGCGATGTCGCGCTGGCGCACCAGCCCGCGCACCACGAGGATCTGGTTCTCGTCGTTGACGCGGATCTGGCGCGCGCCCTCCACCTGCATCACCCGGCCGGGCAGCATGCGCACGATGCGCGTGGCCACGGTGGTGGTGAAGTAGGAGTCACGCTTGGTCTCGCCCGTGCCCGAGAAATCGTTCTTGTTGGTGGTGTTGAACTGGGCTCCGGCCGTCAGGCCCAGGGGCCGGGTCGCCAGGGCGCCCAGGCCGGCCTGGGGTATGGCCGTGGCGCCGATGTCCATGGTGCCCTCGCGGGTGGCCGTGGTCTCGGCCTTGTTCTTGGCCGAGGTGGTCTCGGAGACCACCACCATGACGATGTCGCCCACCCGGGTGGCCCGGTTGTCGTCATAGAGGTACTCGGCCCCGTTGGCGCTGAACAGCGAACCTGGGTTGTCCAGGGGTTCGGGCTCCTCGATCATGGGCTGGGTCAGCTCGGGCATGGTCGTGGGGTTGTGGCTCGAGGCGCATCCCCCCAGGAGCAGGGCCAGGGCCGCCAGGGAAATCCAACGCGTGTTCATGGGTGACTCCGGTTCCTACCTGACGAGCACGGTGTGGTTGTCCACCACGGTGCCCGAGATTTCCTTCTTGGTCTGCAAGTTGCGCACCGCCACGGTCTGGCCCACGTCGCCGTCGCTCAGGGCCTCGGCCTTGACGGCCATCTGGATGCGCTCGCCCTGGTACACGAGCATGACCTTCTCACCCCTGGCCACGGCCGGCAGCGGCTCCAGGTGGGCCTTGGTGATGGGCTGGCCCTTGCCCACGGGCTGGGCGATGCGCCAGGGTCCGCCGCTGCCGTCCCAGACGTCCGGGATGTAGGCCAGGTTGCGGCGCATGAAGGTCACGTCGTCGGGCTCCAGGGGATGCATGCGGTTGAGCGGCTTGGACGCGCTGGGCACCGCCTTCCAGAGGTTCATGAAGACGCTGGCCGAGAGGCGTTTGACGATCTTGCCGTCGGGCGTGAGCACGGTGAGCCGCAGGCCCACCCGGCCGGGCGCCAGGGGACCGGCCAGGTCCACGGCCACGGTGTCCGAGCCGTTGTCCACGAACACGCCCTCGGGCAGCCGGAAGTCCTTGAACTCGGCCTCCCCGCCCAGGCCCGCGGCCCGGGGGGTCAAAAACTCGACAACCTTTTTCTCGATCTCCCGGCGCTCCAGGAGCAGGCCGCCGTACTGCACGGTGAGCTGGCTGGGCAGGACCCAGGACTGGCCCACCTCGGGGACGTAGTGGCGCAGGAGCCGCTCCAGCTGCTCCCGGTTGACCGTGACCTGGCGGCCGGTGCGCTCGGGGTTGTTCCAGAGCTCCCGGGCGCTCAGGCGCTCCCAGAGCCCGGCCGGCGGCTCGCCGTAGATCTCGGCGATCTCGCCCAGCTGCACGCGCGGGCCATAGGAGCAGGCCGCGTCCCGGACCGATATCCGCCAGGCGGGCTGCCCGGCGGCCTGGGCCCAGGCGGCCAGGCAGAGGCCCAGAAGAACCAGGGCCAAAAGCGCTCGGCGCGCCGTCCGCATGATCGTTCCCGGCTGCATCGTCATCCTTAACGCTTGATGTTGATGGCCGTCTGGAGCAGGGCGTCGGCCGTGGTGATGGCCTTGGAGTTCACCTCGTAGGCCCGCTGGCCCACGATCAGGCCGACCATCTCGTCGACCATCTCCACGTTGGACATCTCCAGGTAGCCCTGGGACAGGGTGCCGAAGTTGGTGTCCCCGGGGGTGCCCTGGGTGGCCGGGCCCGAGGCCTCGGTCTCGGTGAACAGGTTGCGGCCCACGGCGTTGAGGCCCGCGGGGTTGATGAAGGTGTAGATGGGGATGTCCGTGGCGGCCAGCTCCTGGCCGTTGGTGTCCAGGGCCGAGATGTGTCCGCGCTCGGTGACGACCACGTTCACGGTCTCGGCCGGAACCACGAACTCGGGCTGGAGCGTGTAGCCGTTGGCCGTGACCACGCGGCCCTCGTTGTCCAGCTTGAAGGCCCCGGCCCGGGTGTAGACGTCCTCCCCGTTGTTGTCCAAGAGGAAGAAGCCGTCGCCCTCGATGGCGATGTCCAGGGGGTTGGAGGTGTTCTGGAAGTCGCCCTGGGAAAAGAACTTGTGCACGGTCACCGGGCGCACGCCCATGCCCACCTGGAGCCCGGTGGGGATGCGGTTGCCGCCCTCGGTGGGGCTGCCCGCGATGCGCAGGGTCTGGTACATGAGGTCCTCGAACTCGGCCCGGCTCTTCTTGAAGCCCGTGGTGTTCACGTTGGCCAGGTTGTTGGACATCACGTCGATGTTGGTCTGCTGGGCCACCATGCCGGTGGCCGCGGTCCACAGGGAACGCATCATGGAACAATCCTCCGTTTAGATGACGCTGCCGACTTTCTCGGACACCGTCTTGTCCATATCCGCCGTGCCGGTGATCATGCGCTGGTACATTTCAAAGGCGCGCTGGACCTCGATCATGGCGACCATCTCGCCGACCACTTCCACGTTGGCTTTCTCGATGTAGCCCTGCTCCACCCGGGCCTCGGTGGCCGGGACTTCCCGGGCCTGCGAGCCCGTGCGGACGCGGTACAGGTTGTTGCCGACCTTTTCCAGGGCCCGGGGGTCGTCCACCGTGACCAGGTCCAGGGTGTTGACCACCTCCCCGCCCACGAGCACCTGGCCCAGGCCGTCCACCTGGACCTTCTCGCCCGCGGGGATGGTCAGGGGACCGCCCGAGCCCAGGAGGTTGAAGCCCTGCTCGCTGATGATCCCGCCCTCGGTGTTCATCTGGAAGCTGCCCGAGCGGGTCATGAAGTCGCCGTCCGGGGTGCGGACCTTGAAGAAGCCCTCGCCGGTGATGGCCAGGTCCAGGGGGTTGCCGGTGAGCTGGAGGCTGCCCTGGCTCAGGTCCACGTGCTGCTCCGAGAGCCGCGGCTTGGCGATGACGTCGGGTTTGGGCCAGAGTTCCTTGTCCCGCAGGCTGATCCGGGAGTCCACGAGGTAGTCGTGGGCAAAGCGCTGGAAGGTGTCCTCAAAGGCCACCTGGTCGCGTTTGTAACCCGTGGTGTTGGCGTTCGCCAAATTATTGGCGATGATGGCGAGCCGCTTTTCGTTGGACAAAGCCCCGAAAAGCGCGCTGTACGTACTATCCTGCATGGATGGACCTCCTTCGCCTGAGCCCCACTTTGCAATATGCGGGCCAGCGTTCAGGGCCCGGGCGGGAGAAAAAAAGACCCCCTTCGGGGAACCTGTTGACAAGGTTCCCTCTTGCGCCTAGTAGGAGATGTTTCGAGCGGGTGTAGCTCAGCTGGTAGAGTACAAGCTTCCCAAGCTTGGTGTCGCGGGTTCGATCCCCGTCACCCGCTCCAAGGCCTCAACATGGAATACTGCCTGAACCTTTGGTTCTCTTCGCGGGCGGGCCTTCTGGCCCCCTTTTTTTTTCCGGCCCACAGGCCGGGTTGACGGAAGCGCGCATGGCCCAGCACGGCCTTGAACAGAAGATTCTGGAACTGGCCCGGCCCGTGGCCGAGTCCCTGGGACTCGCGGTCTGGGGGCTGGAGCTGGCGGCCTCCGGCAGGCGGCCGCTGGTGCGCCTGTTCATCGAGTCGGCCGGGGGCTCCACAGTGGACCAGTGCGCCGAGGTCAGCCGGAGCCTGGGCGCGGCCCTGGAGGTGGAGGATGTCATGCGCGGGGCCTACGTCCTGGAGGTCTCCTCGCCGGGGCTGGAACGCCGCTTCTTCGAACCCGGCCAGCTGCCGCCCTACGTGGGCCGCATCCTGGACGTGAGCCTGGCCGAGCCCGAGGACGGCCGCAAGAATTTCCGGGGCCGGCTGGAAGAGGCCCGGCCCGACGGTCTGGCCCTGGCCGTGGACGGCAGGCGCTTTGATTTTTCCTGGGACCGGGTCAAGAAGGCCCGTCTCGTGCACGAATTCTAGAGCCCGCGGCCCGGCGAACGTGCCGGACCGGGGAGAGAGCGGAGGATTCCCATGTCGGAACTGAAGAGAGCCATCGACCAGATCAGCAAGGACCGCGGCATCGACCGCGACCTGCTGGTGGACACCCTCGAAGAGGCCGTGCGCTCGTCCGTGATCCGCAAATACGGCGAGAACATGGACGTGGAGGTCAGCTTCAACGAGGAAGCCGGCGAGATCGAGGTCTACCAGTTCAAGGTCGTGGCCAACAAGGTCAAGGAGCCGCTCAACGAGATCGAGCTCAAGGAGGCCCGCAAGCACGACCCGGCCGTGCAGCTCGGCGACGAGATGGGCTTCAAGCTGAACATCGAGGACCTGGGGCGCATCGCGGCCCAGGCCGCCAAGCAGGTGATCATCCAGCGGATGCGCGACGCCGAGCAGGAGATCATCTACGAGGAATACAAGGACCGCGTGGGCGAGATCGCCTCGGGCATCATCCAGCGCCGCGACCGCACCGGCTGGATCATCAACCTGGGCCGCACCGAGGCCCTGCTCCCCAAGGAGGAGCAGATCCCCCGCGAGCGCTACAAGCGCGGCGACCGCGTCCAGGCCTATATCATCGACGTGCAGAAGGAGTCCCGCGGCCCGCAGGTCGTGGTCTCCCGCAGCCACCCCGACTACATGGCCGCCCTGTTCCACCGCGAGGTGCCCGAAGTGGCCGACGGCACGGTCAAGATCATGGGCGTGTCCCGCGATCCGGGCCTGCGCGCCAAGGTGGCGGTCTACTCCCGCGACCGGGACGTGGACCCCGTGGGCGCCTGCGTGGGCATCCGCGGCTCGCGCATCCAGAACATCGTCCAGGAGCTCAAGGGCGAACGCATCGACATCGTGGTCTGGAGCCCGGACATCGCCATGTACGCCCAGCACGCCCTGTCCCCGGCCGTGATCACCCGGATCACCGTGGACGAGGAGGAGCAGGTGCTCGAGGTGGTGGTGCCCGACGACCAGCTGACCCTGGCCATCGGCCGCAAGGGCCAGAACGTCAAGCTGGCCTCCAAGCTCCTGGGCTGGAAGATCGACATCTTCACGGAAAGCCGCTACGGCGAACTCAACGCCGACCGCAAGGGCCTGGAACAGCTGGCCAGCGTGGCCGAAGTGGGCATCGAGAACTTCCTGGCCGCAGGCTTCGAGACCGCCGAGATGCTCGCCGCAGCCACGGACGAACAGATCCTGGCCGTGGAGGGCATGACGCCCTCGCGGGTCGGCGACGTGCGCCTGGCCATGAACATGCTCGACATCAAGCCGCAGCCGGCCGAGGCCGAGGCGGCCGAGGCCCAGACTGCCGAGACTCCGGCGGCCGAGACTCCGGCGGCCGAAGAGGCCGTGGAGCCCGCGCCCCAGACCGAAGAGAGCGCCCCGGAAGCGTCCGGGGAGAAGACCGGAGAGGAATAGATGGCCGTGGCGCGCGACGACGCCGGTACAACGGGCCCCAAGGCCCGGCACGTGCCCCTGCGCATGTGCGCCGTCTGCCGTCAGCGGCATCCGAAACACGAGCTGCGGCGCTTCGTGCTCCGCGGCACACGAGGTGACGGCGACGGCCCCGGGCCTGACCCGTCCCAGACCATGCCCGGCCGCGGCGTCTATGTCTGCCAGCGGGTCGATTGCATGGAGACGTTCCGGCGCAAGGGCGTCCGGCGGAAGGAGAAGGGGGATCGCGCATGACGGACAAGATGAAGGTCAAAGACCTGGCCGCCGAACTGGGCGTCAGCAATAAGGATATGTTGCAGCGCCTGCGGGACGCCGGGGTCCAGGTCAAGAGCCTGATGAGCACCCTGGAGCCCGAGGACGTGGACCGCCTGCGCGGCGCCGGGCCGGTGCCGACCTCCGGGGCCACCACCGTGGTCCGCGAGGTCCAGCCCGGGGTCATCGTGCGCCGCCGCAAGGCCGCGCCCGCGCCCGCCGAGGAGGCCCCCAAGCCCAAGGCCCGGGCCAAGGCCAAGGCCGAGTCCAAGGCCGAGCCCAAGGCGGAAGCCAAGCCCGCGTCCCGGGCCAAGGCCAAGGCCGAGCCCAAGGAACCGGCGGCGGAAGCCCCGGCCGCGGCCGAGCCCAAGGCGGAAGCCAAGTCCACGGCCAAGGCCAAGGCCGAGGAGCCCAAGGCCCGGATCATCTCCGTGCCCAAGGCCGCGGCCCCCGAGCCCCCGGCTCCGGAACCGGCCTCCCAGCCCGTTGCCGAGGAGACCCCCCCTGCCCCGGCTCCGGGACCCTTGGAGGCCAAGGCCCCTGAAGCTCCCGCCGCGCCCGAAGCCCCCGAGGCCCCGGCCGGAACGCCGGAAGCCCCCGAAACCCCGGCCGCCGAGACCGTGGCCGAGGACGCCGAGGCCCCCCGCAAGAAAAAGCCGCGCCGCGAGGTCCACATGCCGCAGGTGCGCGTCATCTCCCGGCCGGAACCGGGCCAGGAGCCGATCCCGTCCGGACCCTCCGGGCCCCGCCCCGGCGGCTACTCCGGGCCCCGTCCGTCCGGCCCGCGGCCCGCAGGCCCCGGCGGCTTCTCCGGCCCCCGTCCGGGCGGTCCCGGCGGCTTCTCCGGGCCCCGCCCCGGCGGCCCTGGCGGCCCCGGCCGTCCCGACCCGAATGTTCCGCCCCGCCCGGAAAAAGAGGGCGAGGCCGGCAAGCGCGGCAAGCGCAAGAAGGACCGCCGCGTGGTGGAATTCGGCCACAGCGGCGAGGTGGACGCGGCCGAGGCCGCACGCCGCGCCGCGGCCGCCGGTCCCGGCAAGCGCAAGCCCATGCCCGGCGAGGACGACAGCTTCCGCCGCCACGGCCGCCGCAAGCGCAAGCAGCCCAAGGACCTCCGCCAGGAGGCCGCGGCCCAGCCGGTCAAGGCGATCAAGCGCAAGATCCGGGTGGACGAAACCATCCGCGTCTCGGACCTGGCCCACCAGATGGGCGTCAAGGCCCCGGCCCTGATCAAGTCCCTGTTCGCCCTGGGCGTCATGGCCACCATCAACCAGGCTCTGGACCTGGACACGGCCACGTTGCTGGCCACGGAGTTCGGCTACGAGGTGGAGAACGTCTCCTTCGACGAGCAGGACTTCCTGGTGGCCGAGACCCCGGACAGCGCCGAGAACCTCAAGCCGCGTCCCCCGGTGGTCACCATCATGGGCCACGTGGACCACGGCAAGACCTCGCTGCTGGACGCCATCCGCACCACCAACGTGACCGCGGGCGAGGCCGGCGGCATCACCCAGCACATCGGCGCCTACCACGTGGCCACGGCCCGCGGCGAGATCGTCTTCCTGGACACCCCGGGCCACGAGGCCTTCACCACCATGCGCGCCCGCGGCGCCCAGGTCACGGACATCGTGGTCCTGGTGGTGGCGGCCGACGACGGCGTCATGGACCAGACCCGCGAGGCCATCAACCACGCCCGCGCCGCCAAGGTGCCTATCGTGGTGGCCGTGAACAAGATCGATAAGGACGGCGCCAACCCCGACCGGGTGCGCCGGGAGCTCTCCGAATTCGGCCTGGTGCCCGAGGATTGGGGCGGGGAGACCATCTACGCCCACGTCTCGGCCAAGCAGAAGGTCGGCATCGACGAGCTGCTGGAGATGATCCTGCTCCAGGCCGAGGTGCTGGAGCTCAAGGCCAACCCGGACAAGCACGCCCGCGGCCACATCATCGAGGCCAAGCTGGACAAGGGCCGCGGCCCGGTGGGCACCCTGCTCATCGTCGAGGGCACCATCCATGTGGGCGACGCCTTTGTCTGCGGCGTGCAGCACGGCAAGATCCGGGCCATGTTCAACGACCAGGGCAAGAAGATCAAAAGCGCCGGACCGGCCATGCCCGTGGAGATCCAGGGCCTGGACGGCCTGCCCGAGGCCGGCGACGAGTTCGCCGTGGTGGCCGACGACAAGGTCGCCCGGCGCATCGCCCAGTCCCGCATGATCAAGCAGCGCGAGAAGGAGCTGGGCGGCAAGTCCAAGATCTCGCTCGAGTCCTTCCTGGCCTCCAAGCCGGATCAGGAGGCCAAGACCCTCAACCTGCTGGTCAAGGCCGACGTGCAGGGCTCCCTGGAGGCCATCGGCGAGGCCCTCAACAAGCTCTCCACCGACGAGGTCAAGGTCCAGGTGGTGCACGGCGGCGCGGGCGCGATCACCGAGTCCGACGTCATGCTGGCCGCTGCTTCCCAGGCCATCATCATCGGCTTCAACGTGCGGCCCACGGCCAAGGTCAAGGAAGTCGCCGAGCGCGAGAACGTGGAGATCCGCTTCTACGACATCATCTACAAGCTGGTGGGCGAGATCAAGGACGCCATGTCCGGCATGCTCGCCCCGGACATCCAGGAGGTCTACCTGGGCCAGGCCGAGGTGCGCAACACCTTCAGCGTGCCCAAGGTCGGCACCGTGGCCGGCTGCGGCGTGGTGGACGGCAAGCTCACCCGCAACGCCAAGGTCCGCCTGCTGCGCGACGGCGTGGTGGTCTACACCGGCCAGCTGGCCTCCCTCAAGCGCTTCAAGGACGACGCCAAGGAAGTGGCCAAGGGCTACGAATGCGGCGTGGGCCTGGAGAACTTCAACGACGTGAAGATCGGCGACGTGATCGAGGCCTTCGAGCTCAAGGAAGTCGCCAGGACACTGGAATAGACAAGAGAAGGCATCCGGGGGGCCGCGCGGCCCCCCGGGCCCCCGCGATCGCGGGCGTTTTGGCCCGGGCGCGTAAACGCGCCCGGGCCAAAACGCCCGCAGATGGGGGTCCAGGGGAGTCACTTCCCTGGCCGAGGCTTGGGGGTGGAACCCCCAAAGATATATGATATGATCATCGGTGTGCTCACCCTGGACTTCCGGCTGCACGGCAACGACTCGCTCAAGGGCAAGCGCAAGGTGGCCCAGAGCCTCAAGCAGAAGTTGCGCAACACCTTCAATCTGGCCGTGTCCGAGGTGGAGGCCATGGACGCCCACGAGCGCCTGGTCCTGGCCGCCGTGACCGTGGGCAACGACTCCAAGGTGGTGGAGGGCCGGCTGTCCAAGGCCCTGAACCTGGTGGAGGCCGCAACGGACTATGAACTGGTCCACTGCGACACCGAAATTTTTTCCAGTTCCGGGGAGGCTTGAGGTGAAGACATCGGACACGCGGCGCTCGGTCCGGCTGGGCGATCAGATCCTGCGCGAGCTGGCCACCATGCTCGCCGAGGACATCCAGGACCCGCGCCTGGAGCGGGTCACGCTCTCCGGGGTGCGCATGAACAAGGACCTGCGCATCGCCGAGGTCTTCTTCACCCTGCCCGCCGGGGAAAAGCCCCTGGAGGACGCCCGGGCCGCCCTGGCCAAGTGCGGGGGCAAGCTCCGGGCCATGCTCGGCACGCGCCTCAAGCTGCGCTACCTGCCCGAACTGCGCTTCCTGCACGACACCTTTCTCGAGGACATGGTCTATGGGCACGCCCATCCAGGACATCACGAAAATCCTGAAGAATAGCCGCTCGTTCCTGGTGGCCGCCCACGTCAACCCGGACGGTGACGCCATCGGCAGCATGGCCGCGGCCGGATTCCTGCTCCAGGCCCTGGGCAAGGACGTGACCCTCTACAGCCCCGCGGGGATGCCCGAGCGCTACGCCTGGCTGCCCCTGCCCTGCCCTGTGGAGACCCGCCTGCCCGAGGTCCTGCCGGAATGGATTCTGGCCCTGGACTGCGGCTCGCCCCAGCGCCTGGGCAAGGAGCTTTTCGAACGGCTGGATCCGGCCCGCACCCTGAACATCGACCACCACGGGGACAACCCCTCGTTCGGGGCCGTGAACTGGGTGGACGCCGCCGAGCCGGCCGTGGGCGCCATGGTGGCCCAACTGGCCCGCGAGGCCGATGTGCCGCTCACCGGCGGGCTGGCCGAGGCCGTGTACCTGGCCGTGACCACGGACACCGGACACTTCACCTACGGCAACACCACGCCCCAGGTCCTGGAGCTGGCCGCCGAGCTGCTCCGCCAGGGCCTGCCCCTGGAGCGCATCAACGCGGACATCCACAACCAGTGGAGCCTGGGCCGCATGGACCTCTGGGGCCGCGTGCTGGGCAGCCTGGAACTGCGCCGGGGCGGCCTGCTGGCCTGGGCCGTGATCACGAGCGAGGACTTCCGGACCACCGGCACCACGGCCGAGGACTGCGAGGAGTTCATCAACTTTTTCCGCCGCCTGCGCGGGGTGCGCATCTGTGTGCTGGTGCGCCAGGAAGGCCCGGAACGCTGGAAGATGAGCCTGCGCTCCCAGGGCAGCGACGACGTGCAGGCCGTGGCCGCCCAGTTCGGCGGCGGCGGCCACAAAAACGCGGCCGGGGCCTCGGCCGAGGGCCCGTTGCAGGAGGTCCTGGACCGCCTGGACGCGGCCGTGGGCCGGATGCCCGGCCTGGGGGCCGCCGAGTGAGCAGACGCCAGCGCTCGGACCCGCGCCAGTTGGACGGCCTGCTCGTGCTGCGCAAGCCCGCCGGGCCCACCTCGGCGGCCTGCCTGAACCGCATCAAGCACGCCCTGGGCCAGCCCAAAATCGGCCACGCCGGGACCCTGGACCCCCTGGCCGAGGGGGTGTTGCTCGTTCTGCTGGGACAGGGTACAAAGGTGGCTTCCTACCTCACCGGCAGGGAGAAGATCTATTCCGGAGAGCTGAAGCTCGGTGTCACCAGCGACACCTACGACGCCGAGGGCGCCGTGACCGCCGAGGCCCCGGTGACCGCCTCCCCCGAGGAGGTGGCCCAGGCCATCCGGGCCTGGGAAGGCTTGACAGAACAGGAAGTACCCGCCTATTCGGCGGCGAAACATAAGGGAAAACCGCTGTACTCGCTGGCACGGGCCGGCGAGGAAGTGCCGGTCAAGACCAAGACCGTCACGGTTTTCCATGCCGAACCGTTGGAAATCACCCTTCCAGCGGCGAGATTCAGGGTCAGGTGTTCGGCAGGCACCTATGTACGCTCCCTGGTCCACAGCTTGGGGAAGCGACTTGGATGCGGCGCCATTCTCACGCAACTGACCCGCGAGGCGAGCCAGCCCTTTGGGCTGGATCAGGCCCACGATCTCGAGGCCGTCCTTGGTGAGCCGGAGCGTTTTGCCCAGCGGGTCATCCCGCTGGCCGAGGCGCTCCCCCACTGGCCCCGGCTCCGCTTGAGCGAACCGCTGGCCGCCCTGGTGAAAAACGGGGCCTGGCTGCCGCTCAGCGAAACCGGACAGGGTCAGACCCAGGCCGCGGGGGACCATGCCGTCCTCCTCACGCCCGAGGGACTGCCCCTGGCGCTGGTGGAGGCTCAGGCCAAGGACGGACAATTGCGTTGGGCCATCCTGCGGGGACTCTGGAGCGAAGAAGCGCCAGGCCGCGAGAAGGGACCCGGTTCGGCGAGTTGAACAACCAGCATTGGAGGATAGCGCTGTGGTTTTGGATGCCGACGGAAAGAACAAGATCATCGAGGATTACAAGCGGCACGAAGGCGACACCGGGTCGCCCGAGGTGCAGGTGGCTCTGCTCACCGAACGGATCGCGTACCTGACCGAACACTTCAAGGTCCACAAGAAGGACTTCCACTCCCGCACCGGCCTGCTCAAGCTGGTCGGCCAGCGCCGGAAGCTTCTGAACTACTTGAAGAACAAGGACATCCAGCGGTATCGCGATCTGATTCAGCGCCTCGGCATCCGCAAGTAGCCGGAAAGCCGAAGGTTTTGGACCCAGTCCCCGGGGGCGGCCGTCGCCCCCGGGGATGTTTCCGCGCGCCAGGCCCGGACCCGCGCAAGGAGCGCGAGGCTTCGGGCCCCCGGACCGGGATGGTCCCGGTCAGGACGTGGTTGGCTGCGGAAAGCGCTTTTGCCCGCCAAGAGCCCTTTCCCAAGCCTTCTCACGTTCCGGGGGAACGCGGCGCGCCCACTCTGACTCCCCATAGAGGAATGTATGCTCAAACCGTTTGAAAAAACCCGCGTCTCCGCCACGCTCGCCGGCGGCATTGAAATCATCATGGAGACCGGCAAGATGGCCAACCAGGCCCACGGCTCGGTCTGGGTCCAGTCCGGCAACACCGTGGTCCAGGTCACGGCCGTGTCCGCGCCCCTGCCCGAGGACAAGGGCTTCTTCCCGCTGACCTGCAACTACCAGGAGATGTCCTACGCCGCCGGGCGCATCCCCGGCAGCTACTTCCGCCGCGAGATCGGCCGGCCTTCGGAGCGCGAGACCCTGGTCTCCCGGCTCATCGACCGGCCCATCCGGCCGCTGTTCAAGAAGGGCTTCGCCGACGAGGTCCAGGTCATCGCCACGGTGCTCTCGGCCGGCCGCAACACCAACCCCGACGTGCTGGCCCTGACCGGCGCCTCGGCCGCCCTGCACCTCTCGCCCATGCCCTTCCTGGGCCCCATCGCGGGCGCCCGTGTGGGCTACATCGACGGCCAGTTCGTGCTCAACCCGACCTACCACAAGACCCAGGGCGAAAGCAGCCTGAACCTCATCTTCGCGGCCAGCCGCGAGGCCGTGGTCATGGTCGAGGGCGGCGCCCAGTTCCTCTCCGAGGAGCTCATCGCCGACGCCCTGGAATGGGGCCACAAGCAGATCCTACCGCTCCTCGACCTGCAGGAGGAGCTGCGCTCCAAGGTCGGCAAGCCCAAGGTCGAAGTGACCGCGCCGGAACCGGCCCCCGAACTGGTCTCCTACGTGGCCGAAGTGGCCACCGACGGGCTCAAGGCCGCCCTGGCCATCCCGGCCAAGACCGCCCGCCGCGAGGCCAAGTCCGCGGCCGAGGCCAAGGCCCTGGCCGCCGTGGCCGAGAAGTTCGCCGAGACCCCGGAAAAGGCCAAGCTGGCCAAGAGCGTGGTCGAGGCCCTGGGCAAGAAGCTCATGCGCGGCCGGATCAAGGCCGAGGGCGTGCGCATCGACGGCCGCGACCTGAAGACCGTGCGGCCCCTGTCCATCGAGGTGGGCGTGCTGCCCATGACCCACGGCTCCTGCCTGTTCCGCCGCGGCGAGACCACGGCCCTGGTCATCGCCACCCTGGGCAGCACCCGCGACGAGCAGCGCATCGAGACCCTCACCGGCGAGGAGTCCAAGCGCTTCATGCTGCACTACAACTTCCCGGCCTACTCCGTGGGCGAGGTCCGGCCCATGCGCGGCCCCTCGCGCCGGGACATCGGCCACGGCGCGCTGGCCGAGCGCTCCATCGCCCAGGTCCTGCCCTCCCCGGACGACTTCCCCTTCACCCTGCGGGTGGTCTCCGAGGTCATGGACTCCAACGGCTCCTCCTCCATGGCCACGGTCTGCGGCGCCACGCTGGCGCTCATGGACGCGGGCGTGCCCATCAAGGAGCCCGTGGCCGGCATCGCCATGGGCCTGACCAAGGAGGGCGACGACTACCTCGTGCTCACGGACATCCTCGGTGACGAGGACGCCCTGGGCGACATGGACTTCAAGGTCGCCGGGTCCAAGGACGGCATCAGCGGCATCCAGATGGACGTGAAGCTCTCCACGGGCATCCCGTCCGAGGTGCTGCGCCGCGCCCTGGCCCAGGCCCGCGACGCCCGGCTGCACATCCTCGAGCACATGAACATGGTCCTGGCCGCGCCCCGGCCCGAGCTCTCGGACCTGGCCCCGCAGATGGCCGTGCTGTTCATCAACCCCGAGAAGATCCGCAGCGTCATCGGCCCCGGCGGCAAGAACATCAAGGCCATCACCGCCGAGACCGGCGCGGACATCGACATCGAGGATTCCGGCAAGGTCTCGATCTTCGCCCCGACCCTGGAGTCCCTGGAGAAGACCAAGGAGATGGTCCAGTACTACGACCAGACTCCGGAGCCCGGGAAGAACTACGAGGGCGTGGTCAAGAAGATCCTGGAAGTGGGCGCCCTGGTGGAGATCCTGCCCGGCGTCGAGGGCATGCTCCACGTGTCCCAGCTCGATGTGGAGCGCATCGAGAACGTCACCGACCTGCTCCAGCTCGGCCAGAAGGTCTGGGTCAAGGTCATCGAGCTCGAGGCCAACGGCCGCATCCGCCTGTCCCGCAAGGCCTGGCTCATGGAGCAGGCCGGCCAGACGATCAACCTGGACGAGTTCCGCCGTCCGCCGTCCTCCCGCGACGGCGAGCGCCGCGGCCCGCGCCGCGACGACCGCCGGGACCGTCCGCGCCGCTAGCCGCGCATCCCGCAATACGGGCGGCCGCCTCCGGGCGGCCGCCTTTTTTTGTCCCCCGGCCGCCCCTCCCCTTGCCCGCCTGACGCGGCAAGGCTATGGTCCTATCGCAAAACGGGAGCCCCATGCACATCCGGACCCTCATCGACCGTCCCGGTCCCCGCGCGGCCCAGGCCCTGGTGGTCTGGCTCGGCCCCCCGGCCGAGCCGCCCGGGGAAAACGACCTGGTGCTCAAGGACTTCGGACCCGAGGACCTGGCCCGGATCCAGGCCGTGCGGCCCGAACAGATGAAGGACGGCCTGGTCTTCTGCATCAATTCCCAGACCTACGCCGCCCACCACAAGAGCGTGGACAGCATCCAGCGCCACCTTTCCTGGGTCTTCTGCAAGTTCGTGCACTCGCCCCGCAACCCCGGCATCCCGGACCCCTGCGGCGTGTGCGGCCCCAAGCCGCCGAACGTCTGCAACGAAATCAACCGCTACCGCAACATGCCCTGGCTGTTGCGCTCGCCCCTCACCGACCGCTTGGCTGAGGCGCGCCTGGGCCTGCCCCTGCTCCTGGTCCTGCCCGGGCCCTCCCTGGACCGCCTGGGCCCCCGGCTGGCCGAGCTGGCGCGGTCCTGCCTGGTGGTCTGCCTCTCGCGGACCCTGGACTTCTGCCTCCAGCGCGGGGTGCAGCCGGACTTCCTGGTGCAGCTCGACACGGCCTGGCGCCAGACCCATCTCCTGCCCCCGGACCTGGACCTGCCCGGCTGCGCCCTGGTGGCCCTGAGCCTGGCCCCGGTGCACGGCCTGGCCGAACACTGCCGGGGCGTGTTCTTCATGGACAGCTTCGACCTGGAGGTCCTGCCCAACCGCGCCCGGCTGCGGGAGTCCTGGCTGAGCAGCCTGTTCCCCTGCCTGGGCCTGGCCGAGGCCCTGGCCTCGCCCCTGGTGCTCCTGGCCGGGGCGGACCTGTCCTTCGGCCCGAGCGGGCCCTACCACAACGGCGGCGCGGTCCAGGAGCCCGAGGCCCCGCCCTTCCCCAAGGGCACACCCCTGGAAGTGGGCCTGGGCTTCTTCGACGTGCCGGACCGCCAGGGCCGCCGGGTCACCACCCACCTGCCCTACTTCGCCTCGGCCCACGAGGCCGCAATCTTCGCCATGGAGATCAAGGGGACCACGGGCACGCGCTTCTGCAATCTGGGCGACGCGGGCATCCTGGACCCCGGGCTGTTCCCGCCGCCGGACGAGGCCGAACTGGCAGCGCTCCCGGCCATCGACCGCCGGGACTTCCTGGCCAAGCTCGACGCGGCCCTGGCCCAGCCCCCGGCCGTGCAGCTCATCAAGCTCAAGGTCAAGCTGCTGCAGACCGCGGAGATGGTCCGGGACAATCTGGAGTTCCTGCGCTTCTGCCGCTGGCGCAAGCAGGGGGACGAGGCCGAGGCCCACGCCGTGGTCAGCGGGCTGTCCCAGTGCTGCGACTACCTGGCCCAGGCCAAGGACATGGAGCCCGCCGAGCGCCTGGATCTGGCCATCAGCCTGCTGCAACTGTGGGACGAGAGCCTGGCCCGGGCCCGGGCCGTCTGCATCCTGGAACAGGAACGCGGCCGCAAGGGCCGCGTGCCGCTGCTCTGCCTGGAGGACGAGGATCCCGCGGCCGAGGCCGCGCAGCGTCATCCCGGGATCCGGCCGCAGCCGGTGCGCCTCTGGGTGGACACCACCCCGAAGCCCGGGGACGATTACGTGGAGTACGCGGCCTTCCCGGCCTGGCTGCGGGCCCAGAAGGTCTGCCTGGTTTCGGCCAGGGCCGCGGAACGCTGGGCCAGCCTGCTGGAGGCCCTGCCCTGGGGCAACTGGCTCACGCTCTGAACCGCGAAAGCTCCTAGCTCACCAGCACCCCGGCGTAGCCCACCACCCGGTTCATGTCCCGGTTCACCTCGCCCGAGGTGGCGTAGGCCACGACCTCGGCCCGGCTGGCTCCCAGCTCCTTGGCCGCGGCCAGGCCCACCACCATGGGCAGGACCCCGCACATGGTGATGTTCTTGCCCCGGACCACCTCGAACAGGGCCGCCGGGTCCAGGGCCGCGATGGCCGCCAGGGCCAGGGAGTCCCGGGACTGGGCCTGCTCGTGGGAGATGTAGTGGCTCATGTCCGAGCTGACCACGATGGACACCGGCTCCTGCCGGGCCTTGAGGCCCTGGCCCAGCTTGCGGCCCACGTCCAGGAGCTCGTCCAGGCCGCCGCCGCCCACGGAGATGGGCAGGATGCGGGCCTCGGGGTTCTTGGCCCAGAGGAAGGGCACCAGGACCTCCAGGGAGTGCTCGTTGAGGTGCGCGGTGCGGTCCGGGGTCAGGCGCGGGTCCTTGGCGATGAGCGCCTCGGCCAGGTCGTCGGCCACGCACAGGGCGCCGCCGGGGAACATCCAGGAGCCCATGTGCCAGACCGCGTAGCGGCTGCCCATGCCGGTGTGGTTGGGGCCCAGGAGCAGGAGGGTGCCGCTCAGGTTGGCCCGGCCCAGGGTCTTGCCGGCCACGGCTCCGGAAAAGACGTAGCCCGCGTGGGGCGCCATGGCCAGGATGGTGGGCCGCTCCTCGCGGCCCTCGGCGGCCGCCAGGAAACGCCGGACCTCCGCGGCCAGGGCCTTGGGTTCCGCGGTGTAGAACTGTCCCGCCACAATGGGTGCTCTGTCCATGGGAGCTCCTCCTTCCCCGGTCAATTGGGACCCGGGGCGTATTCCTGGGCCTTGCGCTCCAAGGCGTATGTCTCCAGGGCCGAGGCGGCCATCCGGCCATACAGGCTGTCGGCCTTCTTGTCCCTGATCTCCTCCATCATCTTCCTCCACTGCTCGCGGCTCCCGGCCTTGCGGTAGATCTCGGCCAGCCGGTAGCGCATGGAGGGCCACTCCGGGTCGCTGTCCGGGATGTACTTGTCATACTCCCCGGCCCACTTGAGGGCCTCCTCCCAGCGCCCCGAATGCTCGGTGGCGAACACGGTCATGAGGATGGCGTCCTTGATCTTGTCCTTGTCGCCCTTGGTCTGGAGCAGGAGCGAGAGGGCCTCCTGGGCGTAGGCGAAGACCCGGCGCAGGTCCTGCTTCTCCAGGCTGGCCTTGGCCAGGTAGTACATGGCGTTGGCCCGGATGGGCGGGTCCGCGGTCATGTCCGCGGCCAGCTGGGCCCAGATGGGCAGGCTCTTCTTGGGCTCGTTCAGGTTCTCCAGGGCCATGGCCCGGGCGTAGTCCAACTGCTGCTCCAGGCCCTTGGGGATCTTCCAGTGCCTGCGGGCCAGGGCCGCCAGCTCGTCGAGCTTGGTCCAGGCCCCGGTCTCCAGATAGATGTTGCTGGCCAGGTTCAGGGCCATCTCGGAATAGGTGGGCACCTGGTTCTTGGTCAGGTAGCGCTGGATCAGGGCCAGGGCCTTGTCGCGCTCCCCGGTCTTCCAGTAGCTCGTGGCCACGCCCAGGCGGGTGTCGTCGTCCACCTTGCCCTGGTCCACGAAGGCGTACTTCTCCCACCACTGGGTCACGCGGCCGAAGTTCTGGTCCGCGATGAGCTGGGGCACGGCCAGGGTGAAGGTCTTGTCGCCCAGCTCCCGGGCCCGCTGGGCCAGGTCGCTCTTGGGATAGCGATTCAAGAGGTCCTGCACCGCGGCCAGGGCGTCGCCGTACTGCTTGTTCCAGGCGTGCCACATGGCCAGCTTGAGCAGGGCCAGGGGCGCCAGGGGGCTGTTCGGGTGCTTGGTGGCGATCTCGATGTAGGTGTCCCGGGGCAGCACGTTGTAGGGCCGGTCAAAGACCGTGGACATGACCGGCTCGGTGGGATCGTCGTAGATGCCCTCCTCGGCCAGGCGCATCTTGGAGACGAGCGAACCCTCGGAATCCGGGAAGTCCCTGATGACCTTGTCGTAGATCTCGCGGGCCGCCTTCTTCTGGCCGTTCTTCAGGTAGATGTCGGCCACCCGGGCCAGGACGATGTCGCCCGAGGGGGCCTGGGGGTTCAGGTTGTAGTAGGTCCAGTAGTGGTCCTTGGCCTCCTTGAGCTTGCCCAGGGTGTTCTCCACGTCCGCGGAGAGCTTCAGGAACTGGGGGTTCTCCATGTAGAGCAGGGGCCAGCGCTTATCCATGTAGTCGGTGATCTGGAAGGCCTGCTCGTTGTAGCCCAGGAGGTGCAGGGAGTCGGCCAGGAGATAGGAGGCCTGCTTGATGAGCGGGATGTCCGGGTGCTCCTGGATCAGGGTCTGGAGCTGGCGGGCGGCGTTGGCGTAGTCGCCCTTGTTGAAATAGTGCTCGCCCCAGTAGTAGCCGATGTACGGGACGTTCTGGTCGTCGGGATACTTGTCCTTGAGCAGCTTGAAGTAGGCCGTGGCCTCGGGGATGTTGTCCACCTTGAGGTTCAGCAGGCCCAGATTGAGCAGGGCCGCGGGCACCCGGGGCGATTTGAGGTTGGAGTTCATGGCCTCGTTGAAGGCCTTGGAGACTTCGGGGAAGTGCTCGGTGATGGTCCCGCGGTAGAGCTGATAGACCACGTCGGCCAGGTCGTAGAGGGCGTCCTCGCGCACGTCCGCGGGCAGGTCCGGGGCGGCCAGGAGGCCCCGGAGGGATTCCTGCGCGCCCTTGAGGTCGCCGTTGGCCATCTGGCTCTCGGCCGTGTACAGGGTCTCGCGCAGATAGGTCTCGCGCTCGCTCATGGCCAGCTCGCCGGCCGTGGCGTTCTCGGCCGGGGTCTCGGCCGTGGCGTTCTCGGCCGGGGCCAGCTCGGCGTGGGCCGGTTCGGGCTTGGGCGGCTCCAGGGGCGGGGCCACGGGCGCGGCCTCGGGCGGGCCGGGCACCACGTGCACCGGCGGCGGGGGCTCGGCCGGGGCCTTTGCCTGGGCCTTGTCCGCGCCCTTTTCCTGGGCCTTGGCCGGAGCCTTGTCCGGGGCCTTGGCCGGGGCCGTGGGCGGCAGCGCCGGCCCGGTGGGCACGGAGCTGGCGTCGGGCACGGGCACGTCCGCTCCGGCGGCCTGCCCGGCGGGAGCCGCCGCGCCACCGGCAGGTGCCGCGGGCAGGGGCTCGCGGCTCACCGGCCGCTTGACCTCGCCGAAACCGTTCTCCCGGGGAGCCTCGGGCCCCTGGGAGCGGGCCAGCTCGGCCAGCCGGACCTCCTCGGGTCCCTTGGCCACGGCCTTGAAGCGCACCTCGCCGTCCTCGCCCGCGGGCACGGTGCGGGCCTCGGGTTCCTGGCCCGACTGGCGGAAGGCCTCGTCGTCGGAACCGCCGCTGCCCAGCTGGGTGCGCACGGAATAGGGCACGGAGAAATAGGGCTCCTGGCCCGGAGCGGCCGCCGAGGCGGCGTCACCGGGCATGGGCAGGTCGGTCTCCACGGCCGGGGCCGCGCCGCGCTTGCTCGGCTGGACCTGGACCGGCTCCTGGGAGGCGGCCTTCTTGTTGTTGGCCGGGGCCTGGGTCCCGGCCGGAGCCGCGGGGGCGGCCTTGGGGGCTTCGGCCTTCTTGGGCTCTGCCTTGGGCGGCTCGGGCTTTTTGGTTTCGGCCTTGGCCGGTTCCGGTTTCTTGGCCTCGACCTTGGCGGGCTCGGGTTTCTTGGCCGGAGTCTGGGCCGGTTCGGCCGGACGCTCCTGGCCCCAGCGCGCGCCCAGGGGATCGGGGAAGATCGTGATTTGGAGCGTGTTCGGGCTGCTGGTGGCCACGAATCCGAAGGCGTTGGTCTTGACCCGGACGCGCAGGCCCGAGCCTCCGGGGTCCACCCCGTCCAGGAGGCGCGACATGCCCCCGGCCAGGGCCGCGGGGCGGCTCTCGGCCTTCCAGGCGTCGCCCCCCAGGGACACCGTGATCTCCTGGCGGCCGGTGCGGGCCACGGAGAAGGACGGCGGCTGGGGCGACTCGAAGGTGACGGTCAGCACCTCGGCCTCGCCGCGCGAATGCGCCTCCAGGCGCAGGGCCAGGGCCTGCGGGGTCTGGGAGAGCCAGAGCAGCAGGGCGGCGGCCAGGACCGCTGGGACCTTCCGGAGTCGTTTCACTGTCACGCCGGGCGGTTATGCAAGGAGCGTGCAATCCGTCCAGGGCTCCCCGGAAAGGCCGGGGCTGACCCTAGTCCGATTCGCCGCCCTTGCGCTTCTTGAGCTTCTCGATGAGGGTCGTGCGCTTGATGCCGAGGATCTCGGCGGCCTGGTTCTTGACCCCGTCGGCCTCCTGCAGGGCCTCCTCCAGCAGACGCTGTTCGATGTCGTCCAGAAATTCCTTGAGCCCCATCTCCTTGTCGCGCATGTCCCGGAGCGTGGGCCAGGCGAACCCGGCCGGCCGCAGGGCCGCGGGAATCTCGCGCTTGGGCGGGTCCTCGCCCACCTCGCGCCAGATCTTCTCGGGCAGGTCCTCGGGGGCGACCTGCTCCGCATCGCAGAGGATGGACAGCCGCTCCATGAAGTTCTCCAGCTCGCGCACGTTGCCCGGCCAGGAATAGGCCAGGATCATGTCCCGGGCCTTGTCCCGGAAGCGCAGCCGGGGGCGCTGCTTGTCCGAGCAGAAGCGCTGGAGGAAGAACTCGGCCAGCTGCAGGGTGTCCTCCCCGCGTTCGCGCAGGGGCGGCAGGTGCAGGGGGATGACGTTCAGGCGGTAGAACAGGTCCTCGCGGAACTTGCCCGCGGCCACGTCCTTTTCCAGGTCGCGGTTGGTGGCCGCGACCACGCGCACGTCCACCTTCTTGATCTGGGAGCCGCCCACGCGCTCGATCTCCTTCTCCTGAAGGGCGCGCAGAATCTTGACCTGGAGGCTCAGGTCCATGTCCCCGATCTCGTCCAGGAACAGCGTCCCGCCGTCGGCCAGCTCGAAGCGGCCGGGCCGGGAGCGGATGGCGTGGGTGAAGGCGCCCTTCTCGTGGCCGAAGAGCTCGGATTCCAAGAGTTCCTTGGGGATGGCCCCGCAGTTGATCGGCACGAAGGGCCGGTCCTTGCGGCGGCTGTTGCGGTGCAGGGCCCGCACGAGCAGTTCCTTGCCCGTGCCGGACTCGCCGGTGACAAGCACGGTGCTGTCCGTGGGCGCGACCTTGAGCAGGACGCGATAGACTTCCAGCAGGGCCGGGCTGCCGCCGATGATGCCGTCCAGGTGAAGACCCATGCCGCCTCCTGCGCTTGATTCCCTCATTCCCTGTCAATGAAATGACGCAAAGTCAATGGGTCAGGGCGGGAACGCGAAAGCTGGAAGGCCTTTGGGACTCTTTCCCGGGCTCTTTTCCGGGTCATTTCCCGGCGCGGGCCACGATCTCCCGGGCCGGGATGATCCCGGTGGCCGCGGCCGAGACGATGTTCCCGGCCACGCCCGGGCCGTCCCCGGCCACGAACAGGCCGTGCACGCGGGTCTCCAGCAGCGGGCTGGTGTCCACCTGGGTGGCGAAGAACTTGATCTCCGGGGCGTAGAGCAGGGTCTCGTCGTTGGCCACCCCGCGCACCACCTGGTTCAGCTTCTCCAGGCCCTCCACCACGTTGGTCAGGATGCGCTCGGGCAGGGCCATGGCGATGTCCCCGGGCTCCACGTCGCGCAGGGTCGGGGTCACGAAGCTGTTCCTGATGCGGGTCCAGGTGCTCCGGCGGCCGCGCTTCAGGTCCCCGAAGCGCTGGAGGATGGGCTTGCCCCCGCCGATGAGCGTGGCCAGCCGGCCGATGGCCTCGCCGTAGGCCTGGTTGTCGCTCACCGGCTCGGTGAGCACCACCTTGGACAGGAAGGCGAAGTTCGTGTTCTCGGACTTCTTGTCCATGTAGGCGTGGCCGTTGACGCAGACGAAATCCTGGTAGTTCTCCAGGGACACGAACCCGCCCTGGTTGGTGCAGAAGGTCCGGGTCTGGTCGTCGTACTTGGCCGTGCGGATGAAGAAGGTGGGGTCGTAGATGATGTCGCAGAGCTCCTGCATGATGTCCTTGTGGACCTCCACGCGCACGCCCACCTCGATGCCCCGCTGGGACACGCCGATGCCGAGCTTCTGGACCACGGCCGCGGTCCACTCCGCGCCCACCCGGCCCGGGGCCAGGATCACGTTGCGGCAGGTGTACTCCCCGCGATTGGTGAGCACCCCGCGCACCCGGCCCTTGTCCACCACCAGGTCGCGGACCTCCTCGGAGGTGTGCAGGGCCACGCCGCGTTCCCGGATGTACTCGGCCAGGCCGCCGATGTGCCGGGGCAGGTTCTCGCTGCCCAGGTGCTTCTGGCGGATGAGCAGCAGGTCGATGCCGTGCTTCTTGGCGGTCTGGCGGATGGCCCGGGCGGCCTCCATGTCCGTGGGATAGACCGGCCCGTCCATGCCGAAGCGGTTGAACACGGCCTCGGTCTCCTCGATCAGGGCCACGGCCGCGGGCTCGTCCAGGAACTGGGTCAGGTCGGTCTTGCCGAGTTTGTGGATGAAATTGAGCTTGCCGTCGGAGAACAGCCCGGCCCCGCCGACGCCGCAGAGGATGTTGCAGGGCCGGCACTTGACGCAGCGCTTCCCGCCTCCGGCGATGGGGCACTCGCGCTTGTGCTCGGGCTTGCCCTTTTCCAGGAGCAGGACCGAAAGACTGGAGTGCTCGGCCAGCCAGTAGGCCGCGAACAGTCCGGCCGGGCCGCCGCCCACGATGATCACGTCGAAATCGGTCTTCTGGGCCTTGGGCACCATGGTCTCCTCCCTGGACATGATTCGAGCCCGCCGGCGCCGATGCGCTCCTGCGGGCTCTCCTGTTCCAGCGGCCTTGCGCCGCCCCCTGGCGCGGTTCAGACCACCATGTCCAGGAGGGCCCCGGTCATCTGGTCCCAGGTGCGCACCGCGCTCACATTGGCGCCGAAGGCCGCCTGGTTGACCATCATGTCCACCATTTCTTTGCCGATGTCGGTGTTGCTGCCCATGACCGAGGTGGGCACGGACTCCACCTGGCCGTAGGCGTTGGTCTCCAGGCGCTCGCTGGAGAGCAGCGGCCCGGCCTCGGAGCTCTGGCGGATGTCGGCCACGGCCACGCCGCCCGCGGCGGTCTCCTCCAGGTCCACGCGGCTGGACTGGAAGCCCTCGGTGCTCACGTTGGCCACGTTGTTGGCCGAGACCTGCTGGGCGACGCTGAAAACGTCCAGGGACTGCATGCTGGCGTCAATGTTCACGGGCTGTGTCCTCGATTCTTCTTCTACGCCTTTTCCACCCGGCTTTCAATAGCGGCCACGGCCGAGTGGTCGTGGATGGATTCGAAGCTCTCCACCTCCACGCGGAACCAGGTCACCTGGGGGTGACAGGACAGGCCCTGGGCCGCGGCCCGCACCACATCCTCCACGAATGCCGGGTTGGCGAAGGCCGTCTCGGTGACGTGCTTCTCGTCCTCGCGCTTGAGCAGGGTGTAGACCGGCGAGGAGCCCGAGCGCTCGGCGATCTCGATGAGGTCCTCCGCCCAGAGGAAGCCCTTGAACCGGGCCTCGATGCGGACCATGGCCCGCTGGCTGTGGGCGCCCTCCTCGCTGATGGCCTTGGAGCAGGGGCAGACGGTCATCACCGGCACCTCCACCCCCAGGGTGAAGTCCAGGCGGCCGTCGGCATAGACCCCCTGCACGTGGCAGGTGTAGCCCATGAGCCCCGTGCTCCCGCTCACCGGCGACTGGCGGCGCAGGAAGTAGGGGAAGGTGAAGCGGGCGAAGGCCGTGCGCGCGTTGAGCCGCTCGGCGATGCCGGCCAGGAGCTTCCGGAACGAGGCGTAGTCCAGCTCCTCGCTGAAGTCCTCCAGGGCCTCCACGAACCGGCTCATGTGCGTGCCCTTGAACTCCGCGGGCAGGTCCACGGAGAGCTCCACCCGGGCCACGGTGTGCTGGGCCCCGGCGGTGCGGTCGCGCACCGTGAGGGGCAGACGCAGGTCCTTGACCCCCACCCGGTCGATGGCCAGGGCCACGGGCGCGGGATGCCGCTGCACGTCCTCCATCAGAGCAGGTCCTGGCCCGTGGTGGTCAGCCCCAGCTGGCCGTGCTTCACGCCCTTGGTGGAGATGAGCTTCTGGCCCAGGGCCTTGATCTTGTCGGCCGGGCCCTTGAGCACCAGGACCTCCAGGCAGTTGTGGTGGTCCAGGTGCACGTGCAGGGTGGACAGGATGACCCCGTGCTCGTCGTGCTGGAGCTCCAGGAGCTTCTGGGTCAGGCCGCTGTGGTGGTGGTCGTAGACCAGGGACAGGGTCCCGGCCAGCTCGCCCTTGGCCTCCTCCCACTCCCGCTGCACGAGCATGTTGCGGATGAGGTCGCGGATGGCCTCGGAGCGGGTCTGATAGCTTTTGTCGTCGCAGACCCTGTCGAAGCGGTCAAGCAGGTCCGAGTCCAGGGACACGCCGAAGCGGATGGTCTTGCCCATGTGCGGCTCCTTAGTCGTTCCGTGTGAGTTCCCAGAGATGCACCGTGGCCGTGTAGTCCCCGCCGGTGACGGCGCGGACCGTTTCCGTGGTCTTCTTCTCGGTCCGCCAGCCCCGGGAGCGCAGCTCGTCCCAGACCCGGGCCGAGACCTCGCGGGCGGGCTCGGCGATCCAGACGATCCCGCCCGGCGCCAGGCTCCGGCGCAGGAGCCCCTCCAGGGGCTCGAAAAAGCGGCGCTCGTAGAGGATGTCCGCCCCGAGGATGCGCTCGAAGGCCCCCTGGGCCAGGCCCGGCTCGCGCCAGTCCATCTGGACCCAGAGCACGCCGGGGATCTGGTTCAGGGCCGCGTTCTCCCGGGCGAAGCGCAGGGCCGGCAACTCGTAGTCCAGGCCCAGGACCTTGGCCCCCGCCGCTGCCGCGGCCAGGGCCGTGAGCCCCAGGCCGCAGCCCAGGTCCAGGGTCGTGCGCCCGGCCACCCGGCCCGGCTCCCGGGCCACCCAGTCGGCCAGGAGCAGGGCCGCGGGCCAGAGCTCCACCCAGTAGGGCAGGCGCTCGTCGTCGCCGAAGTCCTCGGCGCCCATGCGCTCCCAGAGGCTCTCCAGGTCGGCCGTGCGCTCGATGAACAGGCTCCTGCCGCCCGCCCGGGCCTCCAGGCGCTGCCGGGGTCCGGCCAGAAGGGTATGCTGGTCCAGCGGCTCCATGCTGGCAAATATAGTCCTGGACCGTGATATTTTCAAGCTCAGCCATGACACCTTATGCATATTGTATTAATATCCCGTGCCCAGTGGGCCGCTGCCGCGCACTCCGGCCGGATCGCCCCGGTTCCACCCCGGAAACGGGGTTTTCAATCCCGTGGGGGTCGTGGTATGCAGGCCTCCCCATGCGAACACAAGGAGGATTCCCCATGATTCCTGCCAATCTCCTGTACACCAAAAGCCACGAGTGGACGAAAATCGACGGCGACACCGCCACCGTGGGCATCACCCAGTTCGCCCAGGAACAGCTGGGCGACCTGACCTTCGTGGACCTGCCCAAGGCCGGCGACCAGGTGACCGCCGGGGCCGAGATGGGCTCGGTGGAGTCGGTGAAGGCCGCCAGCGAACTGTACTCCCCGGTGACGGGCGAGGTGGTGGCGGTCAACGAGGACCTGGCTTCGGCCCCGGAAAAGATCAACCAGGACCCCTACGGGGCGGGCTGGATGATCCAGGTCAAGCTGTCCGCCCAGCCGCAAGGCCTGCTGGACGCCGCCGCCTACGAGCAAGTGGTGGCGGCCTCGGCCCACTAACCTCCAGGAGTTCTTCATGCCCTTCGTGCCCCACACCCCGGAGGAGATCCGGGACATGCTCGCGGTCATCGGCGCGGGCTCGACGGAGGAACTCTTCGCCGAGATCCCGGCCGCCATGCGGCCCAAGAGCTTCGACCTGCCCCCGGGCCGCTCCGAGATGGAGGTCCTGGCCCAGATGGAGCGCCTGGCCCAGAAAAACGCCACCGGCCAGGTGAGCTTCCTGGGCGCGGGCTTCTACGACCACCACATCCCCGCGGCCGTGGACGCGCTCACCTCGCGCGGGGAGTTCTACACGGCCTACACGCCCTACCAGCCCGAGGCCTCCCAGGGCACGCTCCAGGCCATCTTCGAGTACCAGACCGGGGTCTGCCGCCTGCTCGGCATGGACTGCGCCAACGCCAGCGTCTACGACGGCGGCACGGCCCTGTTCGAGGCGGCCATGATGGCCGTGCGCCAGACCAAGCGGCGCAAGCTCGTGGTCTGCGAAACGCTCAATCCCATCTACCGGGTCATGCTGGCCTCCTACACGGCCAACCTGAACCTGGAGTTCGTCACCGTGCCGCACAGCCAGGGCCGCTCGGACCTGGCCGGGCTGGCCAAGGCCGTGGACGATCAGACCGCCGCGGTGCTCGTGCAAAACCCGAACTTCTTCGGCTGCGTCACCGACTTCACCGCGCTCTTCCAAGGCGCCCGGGCCAAGGGCGCGGTCTCGGTGATCTCGGTCTATCCCGTGCTCCAGAGCGTGCTCAAGACGCCCGGGGCCATGGGCGCGGACGTGGCCGTGGCCGAGGGCCAGAGCCTGGGCCTGCCTTTGAGCTTCGGCGGGCCCTACCTGGGAATCATGACCTGCACCAAGGACATGGTCCGCCAGATGCCCGGCCGCATGGTCGGCCGCACCAAGGACCTGGACGGCCGCACCGGCTACGTGCTCACCCTCCAGGCCCGCGAGCAGCACATCCGCCGCCAGAAGGCCACCTCGAACATCTGCTCCAACCAGGCCCTCTGCGCCCTGCGCGCCCTGGTGCACCTCTGCCTCCTGGGCCAGGAAGGGCTCCGGCGCACCGCGCTCCTGTCCATGGAGCGGGCCCACTACGCCGCGGCCCGGCTCACGGCCGTGCCCGGAGTGAGCCTCATGTCGGACGCGCCCTTCGGCAACGAGTTCGCCCTGAAGCTCCCGGTGAACGCCTTCGAGGTCATCGACGCGCTCACGGCCAGGGGCTACGTGCCCGGCTTCCCGCTGGGCCGCTACTACGCGGGCCTGGAGAACTGCCTCCTGGTGGCCTGCACCGAGAAGACGAGCAATGAGCAGATCGGCATGCTGGCCGAGATGCTGGGGGGGATGCTGGCATGAAGACCATCTTCAGGCAGTCGGTGCCCGGCCGCGAGGGCTGCTGGCCCAAGGCCCCGGCCCAGGACGCCGCGGCCTTCCTGCCCAAGGAATTGTTGCGCGGCGGGCCCAGCGGCCTGCCCGAGGTCTCGGAGCTGGACGTGGTGCGCCACTTCACCCGGCTCTCGCGCAAGAACTTCGGGGTGGACGGCAACTTCTACCCCCTGGGCTCCTGCACCATGAAGTACAACCCGAAATTCACCGAGACCGCGGCGAGCCTGCCGGGGTTCACCCGGCTCCACCCGGTGCTGCCCCAGCTCAAGGGCGCGGGCCGCTACTGCCAGGGGGCGCTCGAGGTCATCTACCACCTGGAGCAGCTGCTCTGCGAGATCTGCGGCATGGCCGCGTTCACCCTGCACCCCATGGCCGGGGCCCACGGCGAGCTCACCGGGGCCATGATCATGGCCGCCTACCACAAGGACAAGGGCCGCCACCGCCACAAGATCATCTGCCCGGACTCGGCCCACGGCACCAACCCGGCTTCGGCGGCCATCGCCGGGTTCGAGGTGGTGAACATCCCGTCCCACGACGGCATCGTGGACCCGGCCGAGCTGGCCAAGGTCCTGGACGAGGACGTGGCCGGGATGATGATGACCTGCCCCAACACCCTGGGGCTGTTCGAGCGGCATCTGCCGGAAATCGTGGCCCTGCTCCGCTCCAAGGACGCCCTGCTGTACTACGACGGGGCCAACCTGAACGCCATCCTGGGCAAGATGCGCGTGGGCGACGCCGGCTTCGACGTGGTCCACCTGAACCTGCACAAGACCTTCGCCACGCCCCACGGCGGCGGCGGACCCGGCTCGGGCCCGGTGGGCGTGTCCGAGAAGCTCGCCCCCTTCCTGCCCATCTCCCGGGTGACCAAGCTGGAGGACGGCCAGTACTTCCTGGACTACGACCATCCCAAGTCCATCGGCTACGTGGCCCCGTTCTACGGCAACTTCGGCGTGGCCCTGCGGGCCTACGCCTACATCCTGCGCCTGGGCCGCGGGGGCCTGGTGCGGGTCTCGGAAAACGCCGTGCTGGCGGCCAACTACCTGCGCAAGAAGCTGGAGGCCCGCCTGGAGGTGCCGCACAACCGCGTGTGCATGCACGAATTCGTGGCCTCGGCCGTGGAGCAGGCCAAGACCGGCGTGCGCGCCCTGGACATCGCCAAGGCCCTGCTGGACAAGGGCACCCACGCGCCCACGGTGTACTTCCCGCTCATCGTCAAGGAGGCCATCATGATCGAGCCCACCGAGACCGAGAGCAAGGAGACCCTGGACCAGTTCGTGGACGACCTCATCGCCATCCTGGACCAGGCCGAGAAGGACCCGGCCGCGGTGCAGGCCGCGCCCCTGACCCTGCCGGTGAAGCGCCTGGACGAGACCGCCGCGGCCCGCAACATGGAGCTCACGGATGACCTGTGACCTCCTGGTCCTGGGCGGCGGCCCGGCCGGATACGAAGCGGCCCTGGAGGGCGCGGCCCTGGGCCTGTCCACCACCCTGGTGGAGCGGGACCTGCTGGGCGGCACCTGCCTGAACCGGGGCTGCATTCCCACGAAACTCCTGCTCGGGGCCACGGCCGCGGTGGAGGAGCTGGCGGCCCAGGCCAAGGTGCGCGTGGCCGCGGGCTCCATCAGCACGGACATGGCCGCGCTGACCGCGCGCAAGGACCGCCTCCTGGAGGCCACGCGCAAGGCCATGCGCCAGAAGCTGGAATCCCTGGGCGTGACCGTGCTGAGCGGCGCGGGCCGGGTGCTCCGGCCAGGCCTCGTGCGCGTGGACGGGCCCGAGGGCGCGCAGGAAGTCCCCTATGCCACCCTGATCCTGGCCACGGGCTCGCGGCCCGCGTCCTTCCCGGGGCTCGCCCCGGACGGGGCGGCCGTGCTCGACTCCGACGGATTCCTCGCGCTGACCGCCATGCCCGCCTCGCTGCTCGTGGTGGGCGCGGGCTTCATCGGCCTGGAAATGGCCCAGGCCGCCCACCGCTTCGGCTGCTCCATCACCCTGCTGGACGCCCTGGACCGGGTGGCCGTGCAGGAGGACCCCGAGGTCTCGGCCGCCTTGCTCTCCCAGTGCAAGCGCTGGAAATGGGACGTGCGCCTGGGGGTCAAGGTGGCCTCCCTGAAGACCGTGGACGGCCGCGCCGCGCTGACCCTGGACTCGGGCGAGACGCTCAGCGCGGACAAGGCCCTCATCGCCGTGGGCCGCAGGCCCAACAGCGCGGACCTGGGCCTGGAGGCCCTGGGCGTGGAACTGCCCAGGTCCGGTTTCGTGCCCGTGGACGAGCATCTGCGCGCGGCCGAGAACGTCCATGCCGTGGGCGACCTGAACGGCCGCCTGCTCCTGGCCCACGCCGCCGCGCACCAGGCCCGCTACGCCGTGCGCCACGCCGCCGGAAAACAGCCCGGGCCCTACGCGCCCGGCCCCGTGCCGAGCATTCTCTACGGCTGCCCCGAGGCCCTGCGCGTGGGCCGCACGGCCCGGGAGCTCCAGGACCAGGGCCTGCCCGTCCAGGTCTCCAGCGCGCCCCTGGCCGCCAACCCCATGGCCCAGGCCCACGCCCAGACCCAGGGCTTCGTCAAGGTCTGCTGGAGCCACGGCAAGGTGGCCGGAGTCACGGCCTGCGGCTACGACGTCTCGCGCCTGGCCACCACCGCGGCCGTCATGGTCGCGCAGGGCTGGACCCGGGACCAGGCCCTGGAACTCATCTTCCCGCACCCGACCCTGGACGAGACCCTGCTGGCCGCGCTCGCGGCCGAGCCCAAGAACATCTGACGGAGGACATCATGGGCAAGGAACGCGTGGCCTGGATCGGCACCGGCGTCATGGGCCGGTCCATGTGCGGCCATCTGCTCCAGGCCGGATACCCGGTCAAGGTCTACAACCGCTCCCGGGCCAAGGCCGAGGCCCTGGCCGCACAGGGCGCGACGGTCTGCTCCTCCCCGGCCGAGGCGGCCCAGGACTGCGATCTGGTCTTCTCCATCGTGGGCTTTCCCCGCGACGTGGAGCAGGTGCTCCTGGGCCCGGACGGCGCGCTCCCGGCGCTCCAGCCCGGGGCCGCGCTCATCGACATGACCACCTCCGAGCCCAGCCTGGCCGTGCGCATCCACGCCGAGGCCGGCAAGCGCGGGGTCCAGGCCCTGGACGCCCCGGTGTCCGGCGGCGACCTGGGCGCGCGCGAAGCCACCCTGGCCATCATGGTGGGCGGCGAGCCGGCCGTGTTCGAGCGGGTCCTGCCGCTGTTCCAGTGCATGGGGAAGAACATCCGGCTCATGGGCGGGCCCGGGGCCGGGCAGCACACCAAGATGAGCAACCAGATCCTCATCGCCGGGACCATGATCGGGGTGGTGGAGTCCCTGCTCTACGCCCGCAAGGCCGGGCTGCCCCTGGACCCGGTCATCGACGTCATCGGCAGCGGGGCCGCGGGTTCTTGGTCCATCAACAACCTGGGCCGGCGCATCGCCAAGAACGACTTCGACCCCGGCTTCTTCATCAAGCACTTCGTCAAGGACATGGGCATCGCCCTGGCCGAGGCCCGGGCCATGAACCTCTCCCTGCCGGGCCTGGCCCTGGTCCAGCAGTTCTACCTGGCGGCCCAGGCCCAGGGCCTGGAAAACCTGGGCACCCAGGGCCTGTACAAGGTGCTCGAGCGGCTGAACGCCCTCTAGGCGAGGACGCAAAAAAAGCCCCGCTCCTCGGAGCGGGGCTTTGGGGAACTCTAACTAGTTAAGAAGATGCTCTCGGATATTTTTTAGCTTATCCATAAATTGAATCGACTTTGCTCCAACTCAACGCTCTTTCAAAACTCCTCGAAGGCCTTCCAAAAGCATTCCGCATGGCACACCTCAAAAATCGACCTCAGGGAACTGCTGGAACCATACCCATTAATTACGAATAAGCCTTTAGTACAGCCGTAAGGCAACTGCTCCGGCGATTACTAAAATCGGCGCATTGCCGACATCCCAAGTATTAGAAAGACTGGCTCCGCTTTTGGGTCTCGCCTTCCCGCCGTCCACAATCCAGGTATTGCTGAGTGAAGCACCAGACTTCGGCTTCAACTCTCTCCCGTTCCATACCCAAGTATTTGAAAGTGAAGCGCCGGATTTAGGCTTAATCTCTTTTCCGTCAAATATCCAGGTATTTGAAAGAGATGCACCACTTTTTGGTTTCAATACTCGCCCGTCGCAGACCCACCCGGAAATTTCCCTACCATTCCATGCGAGTTTCGGCATTTCAGCCTCCTTTGGGTCGGGAGCTAGTTATCCCCGGGGCGCGCTCAAGAGCTTAAGCAGTTCCTCGGTCTGGGCGTCGTTCTGGCCCGCGGCCTTCTGGCGCTTGAAGAACTCCATGGCCTGCCAGGTCATGTTGGCGCTCTTGAACATGGCCGCGATCTTCTGGGCCACCTCGGACCGGCCCACGTAGAAGGTCGGATTGATGCCGAGCGCCAGCATGAGCCGCTCCACGGCCTTCTTGTGCTCGCCGCCCTCGGAATAGGCCAGGGCGCTGTTGTACTTGATGTTCTCGTCCTTGGGCGCGTACTTCTCGGCCTCGGCGTAGGCCTCCACGGCCTCGTTCCACAGGCCCTGCTTGCGCAGGGAGATGCCCAGGCGGTTGTAGATGTTCATGGCCAAGGCCCCGCGGGCGTTCTTGGTCATCTCCAGGCTCCGGCGGTAGTACTTCTCGGCCATCTTGGGGTTGGCCTCGGCGACCATGTCGGCGATGTCCAGACACATCTCGCTGACCATGTTCATGGCCTCGTCCCGGGTGGACTCGATGGCCTTGTCGAAGTACTTCTCGGCCTCGTCGGCGTGGCCCATGTCGATGTGCAGCTCGGCGATCTTGAGCTTGCGGTTGCAGTTCAAGGGCGAGAGCCGGTCGAGCTTGACCAGGCAGCCGAGCATCTCCGGGGTGTTGTTGTCCTCGGCGTGGAAGATCACCAGCCGCTTCAGGGGCTCGAGATAGACCTTGGCGTTCTTCTCGGCGTCCTTGTAGGCGCGCAGGGCCTCCTGGCGGCGGGCCAGGCCCTTGAGGGCGTCACCCAGAAGCACCAGGGCCGCGGGATTCTGGGGGTACTTGACCAGGAGCTTGTTGGCCAGATCGATGGCCTCCTCGAAAAGATTGTCGGTCACCATCCGCCGGCCCTCGGTGAGCAGGGCGTCCAGCTCGCACTGGGGCTGGAGGGTGAAGGCGATCTTCTCGATGATCGTGTTGGTGGAGGCGGGCTTGGTCAGGAAGTTCTCCGCGCCTTCCTCATGGAACTGGAACAGGCGCTCCTGGAACACGTCCCGGGCCACCACCACCACGTGCATGTCCGGCCAGGTCTTCTTGATGTGCTGGAGCTGGGGCAGGGTCAGCTGGCCGTTGATGGCGTGCTCCATGAAGAGCAGGGGCTTGGTCTTGGCCTCGACGGCCTGCCCCAGGATCTGGGCCAGGTCGCTGATGTCCTGGATCACGGTCAGGGCGTTGTTGCCCAGGCCGAGGTCGTGGCAGAGGGTGTTCTTGACGGCCTGGTAGAAGATCTTGTCGCGGGTCAGGATCAGGAAGACCCCGCCCTCGTCCGAAAAGTCGTAGATGACGTCGCAGTACTTGTTGACGGTCTCGTCGTTGGTCCGCAACACATACAGGTTGCGCGTCTCGCTTTGCTTTTTGGGCGCGAGTTCGCTGGCCGGGTCCTGCTGGGACTTGACGACGTACAAGGACTTGGAGCGGCGGTCGCGGCGTTGCATGAGTGTTCCCGGTGGAGGTCCCTGTTCTGTGCTTTCGGCCCTTCTATAACTTGCCCGCAACCAGGGGGCAACAGTCTGGTGCATTTTTCTGCCAATTCGGGGCATTCCCGCGCCCGCCGGGTCGGATTCCCCTTGCCAGGCCTTGAGCCCGGAGCGGAAAACGGCTACAGGACCCGGGACAGTTCCCAGCACGCCAGCAAGGAGTCCCCCATGCCCCCGATGGATATCCAGGAGATCCCGGCCGACCCGGAATTCGACATGTTCTTCTACTGCGAGGTGGCCGGCGAGAACCGCATCGACCGGAACACCCTGGAGGAGATCGAGGAGCGCTGGGAGCGCTGGAGCGGACACCTGCACGCCTTCCGCCTGACCAATCCCCAGGGCGGGGCCCAGTACCTGCTCCTGTTCATGGACAAGGCCGTGGAGGACGAGATCGAGGGCATCTGGCAGGACTCGCCCACCAGCGGCCTGGCCCTGCACAACCTGGCCATCGCCATGGTCATGTCCGCGGCCCACGGGTTCATCCCGGAACTCCAGGAGGGCCGCTGCGCGCCGCTGCCCAAGCCCGGCCAGGCCGCCCTGGATGCCTTCGCCACCCTGGGCCTGACCTGGAACCCCGAGGGCACGGTGAACCGGCAGTACGCCGTGTTCACGCTCTACCCCTACTCCGGGGGCTGCGACATCTGCTATCTCCAGGAGTCCTGCCCCAAGGCCGCCCTGGAGCGCTGAGCCGCTTCCGGGGAGGCCGCCCTCCCCGATCATTCCCCGTTTCCTCCCCTTGTGACCTCCCCGGGGCTCTCGTACGGTGGCATCGTGCGGAAGACCCCTCCGGGGAGTGGGCCCCGGACCAGGCGCGGGAGGCGGAGATGCGCAACATCCTGGTGAAGCGGAACGGCGGCAGGGACATGGTCTTCACGGGCCGGATGATCGCCAAGGCCGACGACAGCGAGGTCAGCGACAAACGCCCCATCTATGTTGACTGCCTGACCCTCTGGACCCTGACCCTCTACGAGACCAAGGACGGCGGCTACGTGCTCAGCTCCGAGTACGACGCCTATGCCCCCCAGCGGGTTTCCCTGAAAGACGCCCTGCGGTTCGACAGCCCCGAGGCCCTGCTTCTGGCCCTGGAGCGGGACGGTCACACCCACGCCGAACTGACCCGGCTCCTCCTGCGGCGCGCGGCCCAGACCTCCGAAGCCTTCGCGCCGCGCCGGGAACGGCGGGCCCCGCTCTATCCCCCGGCCATGCAGCAGGAATCCCCCAACCAGCCCGAGCTCCTGGCCGAATGTGCCTGAAGCCGGGCGCGGCCGGGAGGCTTTACCGCCAGAAGCCTCCTGGCCGTTCCTCAACGGCGAAGGCGCCGCCCGCGGAATGTCCGGGACGGCGCCTTCGATTTGAAGGGGGGAGGAAGGGATTTATCCGAAAGCCGGCGCGTGCAGGGTGCCGCTCTCCGCAGGGATGCGGGCGGGCTTGCGGCGCGGCGCGCAGACGCCCACCAGCTCATAGCCCAGGGACTCGGCCATGAGTTTCAGGGGCTCCACGTTCTGGGTCACGCGCATGATCTCCAGCAGGGTTTCCACGCCCAGTTTGGCCTGGCCGTCAAAGGGATTGAGCTCCCGCAACAGCGTGGAATAGGGTTTGCCGATGGCTTCGGCGATGTCCTTGGCCTGCTTCTTGCCTTCGAGCACGATCTGCTGGGTCAGCTTGGTGATGTCGCCTTTCATGGTTTCCCGCTCCTTGCCTGTTTTTCACGAGGCCCCGGGGGCGCTCTCCCGCCCGCTCCGGAACCGGTCCATTTCCAGGGCCGTTGGGCCAGTCTCTGCCAGGCAATATCAAAACCCGTGCCAAAGCCGCGCCAACCGGGCCCTGGAACGCAATGCAGCAATTTCAGTGGGTTAGAAGATCTTCAGAGAAAGTGTGAAAGCTGTAGAGGCAGACTTCTTTCTGATATCATCAGAACATTCTGATGATATCAGAAAGTTTATCCGGCAAAAGCCAGGGGCCGCAGGAAGGTCTTGTTCTCGAACAGGGGCTCCAGCCGGGCCCGGCAGTCTCCGGCGATGCGCAGCTCGGAAACCTCCAGGCTCCCGGGCAGCCCGGCGTAGAGCCGCAGGGCCCGGTCGATGAAGTCCGCGTCCACGAACGAGCCGTGCAGGGCCAGGGTGCGGCCGTGCAGGACCACGTTCACGTCCAGCTCGTGGCAGCGCTCCGGGGCGCGGGTGATGTAGTTGCCCGTGCGCACCAGGGCCTCCACCACGGTGGCCGGGAGCAGGGCCGCGGCCTTGGCCAGGCGCTCGGCAAAGGCCGGCTCCAGGGCCAGGTAGTAGAGGGGATCGACCTTGCAGGCCAGGGAGCGGCCGGGCACGTTCAGCAGGCTGGGCTCGGCGAGGTAGGCCTTGCCCAGGGCCATCTGAAGCCGGGTCAGGATGTCCTGATAGTCGGGCAGCGGCATGGGGCTCCTCCGTTCCTGGCACAGAAGCACACTTCCCGCCCCCTTTCAAGGGGGCGCCCCGGAAACCGGGCCTCCCGGGAGCGCGACTTGACATTCTCGCGCCCCTCTTCCTATAGGTCTAAACCTTTGAAAATATCCGGACCAGGACGAGCACGTTGGGGGAGACGCTCCCCTCACTATAAAAACTCAATACTGTAACGGAGTTGGCAATGTCGGACGCGCTCAAAAGTCAACGCACGTATGCACTGGTCGGCCATGGCGGCTGCGGCAAGACCTCCCTGGCCGAAATGCTCCTGTTCAACGCCGGGACCATCGCCCGGCTGGGCAAGATCGAAGAGGGCACCACCGCCCTGGACTACGAGCCCGAGGAGATCAAGCGCCGCGGTTCGATCCAGCCCGGCTTCGCCCAGTTCAAGTGGAACAAGAACCAGCATTTCCTCATCGACACCCCCGGCGACTCCAACTTCAACGGCGACCTGGCCTACTCCCTGGCCGCCGCCGACGGCGCGGTCTTCGTCATCGACGCCGTGGACGGGGTCAAGCCGCTGACCCGCAAGGCCTGGTCCGAGGTGCAGACCGCGGCCCTGCCCGCCGTAGTCTTCATCAACAAGATGGACCGCGACCGCGCCGAGTTCCAGACCGCCTTCGACGGCCTCAAGAACATCCTGGGCATCAAGCCCGTGCTCCTCTACTACCCCATCGGCGCCCGCGAGAACTTCAAGGGCGTGGTGGACATGCTCGAGAACAAGGCCCTCATGTTCGACGGCAAGGGCGGCGTGACCAAGGCCGACGTGCCCGGCGACATCGCCTCCGAGGTGGGCCCCATCCGCGAGGCCATGATCGAGAACATCGCCGAGAGCGACGAGACCCTCATGGAGAAGTACCTGGAAGAGGGCGCGCTCTCCCCCGAGGAGATCAAGGCCGCGCTTCAGGCCGGCGTGCGCTCCCGCGAGCTGGTCCCGGTCTGCGTGGGCGCGGCCCTGCAGAACATGGGCGGCGGCCAGCTCCTGGACGCGGTCCAGGCCCTGCTGCCCTCGCCCCTGGACCACGCGCCCTGGACCGGCGAGGACGGGAGCACCCGGGCCTCGGCTCCGGACGCGCCCCTGGCCTGCTTCGTGTTCAAGACCCTGGCCGACCCCTTTGCCGGGCAGCTCACGGTCCTGCGCGTGCTCTCGGGCACGCTGGCCCCGGACTCGGCCCTGATCAACGCCACCAAGGGCGAGAAGGAGCGCGTGGCCCAGCTCCTGCTCATGCAGGGCAAGGAGCAGACCCCGAGCAAGGAGCCCCAGGGCCCCGGCGCCATTGTGACCCTGGCCAAGCTCAAGGTCACCAAGACCGGGGACACGCTCTGCGACGAGAAGGCCCCCTTCCTGCTCAAGAAGCCCAAGCTGGCCCAGCAGCTCATCACCTACGCCCTGGCCCCGGCCGAGAAGGGCGACGAGGACAAGGTCTACGCGGCCATGGCCAAGCTCCTGGACGAGGACGTGACCCTGACCCTCGGCCGCGACGAGGAGACCGCCGACATCCTCATCACCGGCATGGGCCAGAACCACATCGAGGTCTCGGCCGAGCGGGCCAAGCGGCGCTACAAGGTGGACATCCTGCTCAAGACCCCCAAGGTCCCCTACCGCGAGACCCTCAAGGGCAAGGCCAGCGAGATCCAGGGCCGCCACAAGAAGCAGACCGGCGGCCGCGGCCAGTTCGGCGACTGCTGGATCCACATGGAGCCGCAGCCGCGCAACGCGGGCTACGAGTTCGTGGACGCCATCGTGGGCGGCTCCATCCCGCGCCAGTACATCCCGGCCGTGGACAAGGGCATCCAGGAATCCTCGGCCCGCGGCTACCTGGCCGGATTCCCGCTCATCGACTTCAAGGCCACGCTCTACGACGGCTCGTTCCACAACGTGGACTCCTCGGAAATGGCCTTCAAGATCGCCGGCTCCCTGGCCTTCAAGAAGGCCTGCGAAAAGGCCGGGGTCAAACTCCTGGAGCCGATCATGACCGTCACCGTGGCCGTGCCCGACAACTACATGGGCGACGTCATCGGCGACCTCTCCAGCCGCCGCGGCAAGGTCCTCGGCTCGGACTCCCAGGCCGGGGTCACCGAGATCAAGGCCCACGTGCCCATGTCCGAGGTGCTCAAGTACGCCCCGGACCTGCGCTCCATGACCGGCGGCCAGGGCACCTTCACCATGGAGTTCTCGCACTACGAGGAATGCCCGCCGCAGATCGCGGAAAAGGTCATCGCCGGGCACAAGAAGGAGCAGGCCGAGGAATAACGGCCCGTTGCGCCAGGCAAAACAAGGGGGAGCCCGGCTCCCCCTTTTCTGCGGATATTTATCTTGACTATCAAATAATAATGCGACAAAGATTCTCTTGCCTCAAATAAAAGATCCCAGGGAGCCTCCATGATCGGCCGTTTTTCCCGCCTCAAGTCCTACAAGGACCTCCTCGATTTCAAGGAACTGCTCTACTGCCTCGGCGGCGGGGCCCTGGCCCTGGCCTCCTTCATCCTGGAGGGCCGCCCCGGCTTCCCGGTCTGGCTGCCCGCGGTCCTGGCCCTGGCCTCGGTCCTGGGCAACGGCCTGCACATCGTGACCGGCGCGGTGAAGGGCCTCTTGGAGCGCCGGATGAACGTGGACGAACTGGTGGCCATCGCCCTGGTGGCCTCGGTGCTCCAGGGCGAATTCCTGGGCGCGGCCGAGGTGGCCTTCATCATGACCCTGGGCGCCCTGGTGGAGGAGGCGGTCAGCGAGTCCTCGCGCCGCTCCATCCAGGCCCTGGCGAGCATGACCCCGGAACGGGCCACGCGGCTCATCGACGGCCGCGAGGAGAGCGTGCCCCTGGCCGAGGTCCGGGTGGGCGACCTGCTCCTGGTCAAGCCCGGGGAGCGCATCCCGGTGGACGCCGAGATCGTCTCCGGAGTCACGGCCGTGGACGAGTCCTCCATCACCGGCGAGTCCGTACCCCGCGAGCGCCGGGCGGGCGACCCCCTGCTGGCCGGAACGCTCAACTACAACGGCGTGGTCGAGATCCGGGCCGTGAAGGTGGGCCAGGACACCACCCTGGGCAAGGTCATCCGCCTGGTCACCCAGGCCGAGGCCCAGAAGCCGCGCAGCGCGCGCATCGTGGACCGCTACGCCCGCTGGTTCACGCCCCTGGTCCTGGCCATCGCGGCCCTGGCCTGGATTCTCAGCGGCGAGGTCTCCCGGGCCGTGGCCGTGCTCGTGGCCGGCTGCCCCTGCGCCCTGCTCATGGCCGGGCCCACGGCCACGGTGGCCGCGGTGGGCCGCGCGGCCCGCGCCGGGGTGCTCATCAAGGGCGGCCAGTACCTGGAGGAGGCGGCCCGGATCCAGGTCATGCTCTTCGACAAGACCGGCACGCTCACCCGCGGCGAGCCCCGGGTGGACGAGGTGGCCGCCTGCGAGACCCTGAGCAGCGACGAGATGCTGTCCTGCGCGGCCAGCGCCGAGCAAAGCTGCGCCCACCCCCTGGCCCGGGCCGTGCTCAAGGCCGCGCACTACGCCCGGATCACGGTGCGCAAGGCCGAGCAGGTCCTGGCCGAGATCGGCCTGGGGGTCAAGGCCCTGGTGGACGGGACCCTGGTGGAGGTGGGCAGCGCCGAGATGGCCGGAGGGGCCGCGGCCCTGCCAGCGCCCCTGCGCCAGTGCCTGGAGAACATCCAGGAGCGCGGGGCCACGGCCCTGGTGGTCTTCCGCGACCGCCAGCCCGTGGGCGTGCTCGGCGTCTCGGACCGGCTCAAGGACAGCGCGGCCCGGACCATCGCCCGGCTGCGCGGCCTGGGGCTGACGACCCTGGGCCTGCTCTCCGGCGACCACCAGCGGGCCGTGGAGCGGCTGGCCAGGGAGCTCAAGCTGGACTCGGCCTGGGCCGGGCTCAAGCCCCAGGACAAGCTCAAGGTGGTGGAGGAATTCCAGGCCCAGGGCCTGCGCGTGGCCTTCGTGGGCGACGGGATCAACGACGCCCCGGCCCTGGCCAAGGCCAACCTGGGCATCGCCATGGGCGCCCTGGGCACGGACGTGGCCCTGGAGACCGCGGACGTGGCCCTGACCCGCGACGACATCTCCCGCCTGCCCTTCCTGCTGCGCCTGGGCCGCCGGGCCGTGGCCGTGGTCCGGGTGAATATCGGCCTGGCCCTGCTGTTCAACACCCTGGCCGTGCTCGGCGGGGGCTGGGGCCTGCTCTCGCCGGTGCTCGCCTCCCTGCTCCACAACTCCGGCGCCATCCTGGTGGTGCTCCTCTCGGCCAGCCTGGCCCTGTTCCGCGACGACTTTCCGGAGGGCGCATGGCAACCGAAGACCTGACCCGTCTGCTCATCGAGTTCTACGAGAAGTTCTCCTCCTGGGAACAGGGGGTGGTGCGGGAGACCGGGCTGACCCCGGCCCAGATGCACACCCTGGAGATCCTGGGCTCCTGCGGGGACCTGCGCATGAAGGACCTGGCCGGCCGCATGGGCGTGACCACGGGCTCGCTCACCGTGCTGGTGGACCGCCTGGAGCGGGCCGGATTCGTGGCCCGCAGGCCGCACGAGTCGGACCGCCGCTCCATCCTGGTGGGCCTGACCCCGGAGGGCGAGCGCCACTCCCGCGAGCACCACGCCCTGCACGCCCGGCTCACCGGGGAGATGACCGATTCCCTGAGCGCCGAGGAGGCGGCCCTGTTCCCGGAGATCCTGCGCAAGATCAGCGCGCACCTCTAGGGGCCGTCTAGTCCAGGGTCTTGCGGTAGCGCTTCACGCCGATGACGATGACCACCAGCCAGAACAGGACGATGGGCCAGAGGTTGTCCAGGGCCAGGACCAGGCCGTTGCCCTTGAGCAGGACCCCGCGCACCAGCCGCAGGTAGTGGGTCAGCGGCAGGATCGCGCCCACGGCCTGGGCCCAGTCCGGCATGCCCCGGAACGGGAACATGAAACCCGAAAGGAGCATGGACGGCAGGAAGAAGAACACCGACATCTGCACGGCCTGGAGCTGGTTGCGGGCCAGGGTGGAGAGGGTCACGCCCACCGAGAGGTTCGCGGCGATGAAGATCAGGGAGAGCACGAAGACCAGGACCACGCTGCCCTGCATGGGCACCTGGAAGAGCAGCTTGGCCGCCACGATGATCAGCGTCATCTGGATGTAGCCCACCAGGATGTAGGGCACGATCTTGCCGAGCATGACCTCCAGGGGCCGCACCGGCGTGGCCAAGAGGTTCTCCATGGTCCCGCGCTCGGACTCCCGGGTGATGGCCAGGGCCGTGATCATGGTCAGGGTCATGGTCAGGATCACGCCGAGCAGGCCGGGCACGATGTTGTACTGGGTCACGGCCTCGGGGTTGTAGTCCGCGTGCACCCGCACGTCCACCGGGTCCGCGCCCCGGACCACGTAGGGGAAGGCCCGGTCCAGCTCGGTGTTCACGGCCCGGTTGACGATCTCGCGCAACGCGCCCACGGGCCCGCCCACGGCCGTCGGGTCCGTGGCGTCGGCCTCCAGCAGGAGCACGGGCTTTTCACCGCGCAAAATGTCCGCCCCGAAGTTCTGGGGAATGGTCAGCACGAACTGGACCTTGCCCCGGTCCAGGAGCTCCCGGACCTCGTCCCGCGAGGCCGCGTGCCGCGTGATCGTGTAGTAGCGGCTCGTCTGCATGGCCGCCACGATGGCCCGGGAAAAGGCCGAGTTGTCCGCCGAGAGCACGGCCGTGGGCAGATGCCGCGGGTCGGAGTTGATGGCGTAGCCGAACAGGATGAGCTGGAGGAGCGGGATGCCCACCATCATGGCGAAGGTCATCCGGTCCCGGCGCATCTGGATGAACTCCTTGTTGACCACGGCCAGGAAGCGGCGGAAGGAGAAGAGGCCCCAGGCCATCAGGCCCTCCCCCGGCGCATGAGCCCGATGAAGACCTCTTCCAGGCTCGTGTCCACGGCCGTCACCGTGTGGGCCCCGCCCCGCCAGGGCGCCAGGGCCGTTTCCAGGGCCGCCCGGTCCCGGCCGCTCACGTGCAGGGCCGGACCAAAGGCCGCCACCTGGTCCACGCCTGGGGTCCGACGCAGGGCCAGGGTCAGGTCGTGGAGGTCCGGGCCCGTGACCCGGAAGGTGCTCAGTCCGGAGTCGCGGATGAGCTCCTCGGCGCTGCCCTGGGCCAGGAGGTCGCCGTAGGCGATGTAGGCCAGGCGGTGGCAGCGCTCGGCCTCGTCCATGTAGTGGGTGCTGATGAGCGAGGTCACGCCCTGGGCGGCCAGGGCGTGAACCTGATCCCAGAAGTCCCGGCGCGCGCCCGGGTCCACCCCGGCCGTGGGCTCGTCCAGGAGCAAAAGCCGGGGCTCGTGGAGCATGCAGGCCGAGAGGGCCAGGCGCTGCTTCCAGCCGCCCGAGAGCCGTCCGGCCAGCTGCCCGGCGAAGGGCGTCAGCCCCATGCGTTCGATCATGGCCTCCACGGCCTCGGTCCGGCCCGGCAGGCCGTACATGCGCGCAATGAAGTCCAGGTTCTCGCGCACGGTGAGGTCCTCGTAGAGGCTGAAGCGCTGGGACATGTAGCCCACCTGCTCCTTGATCCTGGCCGCGTCCCGGCGCACGTCCAGGCCCAGGCAGGTGCCCTCCCCGGCGTCCGGGGAAAGCAGCCCGCAGAGCATGCGGATGAAGGTGGTCTTGCCCGAGCCGTTGGGTCCCAGGAAGCCGAAGATCTCGCCGCGCTCCACGCGCATGTCCAGCCCGTTGACCACCACCTTGCCGCTGAAGGCCTTGGTGATCCCGCGCACGTCGATGACCGCTTCCCGGGGCTCCATGCTCGCCTCACCCGCCCAGCCGCACGTCCACGGGCTGGCCCGGGTTGAGCGGGGCCTGCCCGGGCTTGGGCGCGGCCTCCACCCGGAAGACCAGCTTGGCCCGGCTCTGGCTGGAGTAGATCACCGGCGGGGCGTACTCGGCCTCGGGCGAGACAAAGGTCACTGTGGCGGCCACGGGCGCGTCCCGGCCGTCGGCCAGGACCTCCACGGGCTGGCCCGGGGCCAGGGAGGCCACCCGGGCCTCGGGCACGAAGAAACGCACCCGGATGTTGCCCGGCGGCAGCAGGGCCACCACGGGCCGGCCCGCCGGGACCCATTCCCCGGCGCGGTACAGGGTGTCGAAGACCAGGGCGTCCATGGGCGCGGCCTGGGTCTTCTGGTCCAGGTTCCAGCGGGCCTGGTCCAGCCGGGCCCGGACGGCCTGGACCTCGGCCTCGGCGGCGCGGATCTCATCCTCGCGCGCGCCGAGCAGCGCGGTGGCCAGCTCCTGGGCCACGGCCTCGGAACGCTGGCGGGTCTGCTCGAACTCGGTGCGGGCCTTTTCCAGCTCCTCGTGGGGGATGGTCCGCTGCTCGTAGAGCTTGATCCGGCGGCGGTGCTCGGAATCGGCCAGCTTGCGCGCGGCCTGGGCCTCGGCCAGGCGGGCCTGGATGGTGGCCACCTCCGAGGGCCGCTTGCCCTTGCGCAGGTCGGCCAGCCGGTTCTCGGCCTGGGACAGGTTCTGCCCGGCCTCGGCCAGGGCGGCCCGCTCCAGGTCCGCGTCCAGGACGAACAGCCGCTGGCCCCGGGTCACAGCGTCGCCGCGGCTCACGGCCAGGTCCACGAGCTGACCGCCCGAGGGCGCGGCCACATAGACGTACTCGCCCTCCACATAGCCCTGGAACAGGCCCTCGCCCCGGCCGCAGGCGGCCAGGAGCAGGCAGGAGAGGAGACAGAGAAGCGCGCGTCTCATGAACGTCCTCCCCCGGTCTGGCGGGCGGCCTGCTCCCGGATGCGGGCCATGCCGCCCAGGGAGAATTCGGTGATGTGCGCGGCCAGGAGCGCGATGTCCTCGTCGCGGGAGCCCACCCCGGGCAGGAGCCGGTCGATGACCGGCTTGGCGTAAGCGTAGTGCAGGCACTGGGCCACCACGCTCAGGCAGCAGGCCCGCAGCCGCAGGGGATCGAGATGGGGGGCCAGGATCTCGCTCACGATGCCCTGGAGGACCTCCTTCTGGGGCCGGGCGAAGCGCTCCACCACCTGGTCCATGTAGGGGGTCGGGTCGGAGATTTCCTTGATGATGAGCCGGGCCTTGCCTTCGTAGCCGCCCCAGCTCCGGTCGGACAGGAGCCGGAAGAGCAGGCCGCGCACGAACCCCCTGAGCCGGGCCTCGGGACCGTCGCCCGGGCGCACGCCCATGTCCGGCGGAAAGTCGCGCAGGCCGCAGTCGGTGAGGTCCTCCAGCACGGCCTGGTAGAGCCCGGCCTTGTCCTTGAAATAGTAGTGCAGCAGGGCCACGTTCACGCCCGCGGCCTCGCTGATCTGGCGCACCGTGGCCGCCCGGAATCCGCGCATGGCGAAGATGCTTCCGGCCGCGTCCAGGATGCGTTCACGGGTGCCCTGGGTCTCGGGTTTCTTCATACGCCCTCGCTTAAACATATGCTTAAAGCGATTGCTTAAGGATGTCAAGCGGCCCTGCCGCGCATTCCCCACCCTTGTTTCACGGGTCCACATGGTTTAGAAAATCCGGAGACAAAGGACGGTGCATGCTTCGTTTTCTCCTGTTCGCCGCCTGCTGCGTGCCGCTGACGCTCTGGTATTCCACCCGGATGATCCTGGCCTCCCTGCTTCCCGGGCCCTCAGGGCCCAAGGGCGAGCGCATCGGCCGCCGCTGGTCCGGGCTCCTCTTGCGGGTCAGCGGCCTGCGCCTGGAGGTTGACCTCTCGGCGCTCACCCCCGGCGGCCACTACGTGTTCATGGTCAACCACCAGAGCAACTTCGACATTCCCCTGCTCTACGCGGTTTTGTCGGCCTTTCCCATCCGTTTCGTGGCCAAGAAGAGCCTGTTCACCATCCCGGTGTTCGGCGCGGCCATGCACAAGGCCGGGCACATCCCCATCGACCGCGAGAACCGGCGCTCGGGCATGAAGAGCGTGCAGGACGCCGTGGACGCCGCCCGGGCCGGGGTCTGCCCGGTGATCTTCCCCGAGGGCACCCGCAATCCCAACCCGGAGAAACTGCTGGACTTCAAGATCGGCGGCATGGTCCTGGCGCTCAAGTGCGGCCTGCCCGTGGCCCCGCTGATCATCAGCGGCACGGGCCGGGCCCTGCCCCGGGGCCGCATGCGGCTCACCCCCACCACCATCCGGGTCAAGGCCCTGCCGCCCGTGGACGTCTCCGCCTTCACCCTGAAACAGCGCGAACAGTTCCGGGACGGCCTGTACTCGACCATGAGCCAGGCCTACGCCGCCCTGCCCAAGGACTGAACATGAGCCAGAACCTGACCATCACGCCCCTGGGGGGCCTCGGCGAGATCGGCATGAACGCCATGGTCTTCTCCACCCCGGACTCCACCGTGCTGGTGGACTGCGGGCTCATGTTCCCGGACGACTACCTGTTCGGCGTGGACGTAGCCATCCCGCGCTTCGACCACCTCGTGAGCCAGAAGGACAAGCTCAAGGGCATCCTCCTGACCCACGGCCACGAGGACCACATCGGCGCCCTGCCCTGGCTCCTGCCCTACGTGGACGCCCCGGTGTACGGCTCGCGCTTCACCCTGGGCCTGGTGGAGAACAAGCTGCGCGAACACAACCTGGACCGCTGGGCCGACCTGCGGCCGGTCAAGGGCGGCGACCGCGTGGTGCTGGGTGACTTCGCCTGCACCTTCCTGCCGGTCTGCCACTCGATCATCGAGGGCTTCGGCCTGGGCCTGGAGACGCCCCTGGGCCGCGTGGTTCACACCGGCGACTTCAAGATCGACCGCAACCCCCTGGACGGCCACGCCACGGACCTGGACGCCTTCCGGGCCTTCGCCGCGCCCGGGACGCTGCTCATGCTCTCGGACTCCACCAACGTGGAGCGCGAGGGCTTCGCCCTCACCGAGCGCGAGATCCGGGCCAGCCTGCGCGAGATCTTCGGCGCGGCCAAGGGCCGCATCCTGGTCTCGCTGTTCGCCAGCCACATCCAGCGCATCCAGGAGATCATGGACCTGGCCCAGGCCTTCGGCCGCAAGGTGGCCGTGAGCGGCAAGAGCCTGATCCGCAACATCGAGCTGGCCCGGGACCTGGGGCACCTGCGCGTACCCGCCGAGGCCCTGGTCCAGGTGGAGGAGCTCGCGGGCTTTCGCGACGACGAGGTGGTCGTCCTGCTCACCGGCTCCCAGGGCGAGCCCCTGGCCGCGCTCTCGCGCATCTCCATGGACGAGCACCGCCACCTGACCATCCAGAAGGGCGACCTGGTGCTGCTCTCCTCACGGTTCATCCCGGGCAACGTCCTGGCCATCACCCGGGTCATCAACCGGCTCTACCGCCTGGGCGCCGAGGTGCTCTACGAGAAGGTCCAGGCCATCCACGCCTCGGGCCACGCCCACCGCGAGGAGCTGCGCATCATGCTCCAGACCGTGCAGCCGAAGTTCTTCATCCCGGTGCACGGCGAGTACCGCCACATGGTCAAGCACAAGCGTCTGGCCGTGGAGTGCGGGGTGGCCGAGGAGCGCGCCATGGTCATCGAGAACGGCCAGCCCGTGACGTTTTTGCCCGGCGGCGGCCTGCGCCTGGAGGAGGCCGTGCCCGCGGAGCGCATCCTGGTGGACGGCAAGGGCGTGGGCGACGTGGGCCAGAGCGTGCTCAAGGAGCGCCAGCTCCTGGCCGGCGAGGGCATGGTCATCGTGATCATCGTGATCGACGAGAGCACCGGGACCATCACCCACGGCCCGGACCTCGTGTCCAAGGGCTTCATCTTCGAGCAGCAGTACGCCCACCTGCTGGACGACGCCAAGTGCGTGATCCTGGACGTCTTCGAGGACACCAACCCAGGGGATCTCAAGCGGATCAAGGAAAAGATCCGCTCCTCCCTGCGCCGCTTCTTCCGCAAGGTGCTGGAGCGCGACCCCGTGGTGGTGCCCGTGGTCATATCCATCTAGACCGGGCGCCCCGCCCCGGAGCCGACATGCAGATCCTGCGCGTGCATTACAAGGGCAAGACCTTCTACGCCTCGATCCAGGACCGCGAGCACCTCTCCTGCCTGAACAAGACCCTGGGCCTGGAGGACCCCATCCCCCTGCGGGAGGTCCAGCTCCTGCCCGTGGTCTGGCCCACCAAGGTGGTCTGCGTGGGCCTGAACTACCGCTCCCACGCCGAGGAGATGGGCATGGACCTGCCCGAGGAGCCGCTGCTCTTCTTCAAGCCCTCCTCGGCCATCATCGGCAGCGGCGAGCCCATCGTCCTGCCCGAGGGCCACGGCCGCGTGGACCACGAGGCGGAACTGGCCATCGTCATCGGCCAGAGCGGCCGGCACATCCCGGTCCAGGACGCGCATCTGCACATCTTCGGCTACACCTGCGCCAACGACGTCACCGACCGCGACATCCAGAAGCGCGACAAGCTCTACGCCCGGGCCAAGGGCTTCGACACCTTCTGCCCGGTGGGCCCCTGGATCGAGACCGAGGTGGCCGACCCCCGGAACCTCGCCGTGCGCACCCTGGTCAACGGCGAAGTGCGCCAGGACGGCCACACCCGGGACATGATCTTCGGCCCCGCCGAGCTGGTGGCCTTCGTCTCCCGGGTCATGACCCTGCACCCCGGGGACATCATCCTCACGGGCACGCCCCCGGGCGTGGGGCCCCTGGCCGCCGGGGACACGGTGACCATCGAGATCGAGAACGTGGGCCTGCTCATGAACCCGGTGGCCGCCGAGGCGCCCGGGGACTCCGAGCGCCTGCAATAGGTCCGGGAGGCCGGACCGGGGTCTTGCATTCCGGAAAAATCAGGTATAAGGAATCTCGTTTCTCAAACGTCGCACCCCGGCATTCTCCGGGTCCCCGCATGTGTCGGGGCCAGGGCCGGGGGAGGTAAAAACCCAGGAGGCATCATGTCTTACGTCACCATGAAGGAGATGCTGGAGACCGGCGTCCACTTCGGCCACCAGACCCGCCGTTGGAATCCCAAGATGCGGCCGTACATTTTCGGCTCGCGCAACGGCATCCACATCATCGACCTGCAGCAGACCGTGAAGCTCTACCAGAAGGCCCACGACTTCGTGGCCGACGTCTGCGCCCGCGGCGGCAAGGTGCTCTTCGTGGGCACCAAGCGCCAGGCCCAGGAGGCCGTGAAGGAAGAGGCCGGCCGCTCCGGCATGTTCGCCGTGACCCAGCGCTGGATGGGCGGCACCCTGACCAACTTCCAGACCATCAAGAAGAGCATCGAGCGCCTCAAGAGCCTGGAGACCATGTTCGCCGACGGCACGATCAGCAAGTTCCCCAAGAAGGAAATCGTGCGCATGGGCCGCGAGGTGGAGAAGCTCAATCTGGCCCTGGGCGGCATCAAGGACATGAACGAGCCGCCGAGCTGCGCCTTCGTCATCGACCCCAAGCGCGAGCACATCGCGGTCATGGAATGCCGCCGCCTGGGCATCCCGGTGGTGGCCGTGGTGGACACCAACTGCGACCCCGACCTCATCGACCACATCATCCCGGGCAACGACGACGCCATCCGGGCCATCAAGCTCTTCACCACGCACATCGCCGAGGCCTGCATCGAGGGCGCGGCCCGCTACGTGGAGGTCAAGCCCGAGGTGGTCGAGTCCAAGGAAGAGAAGCCCGCCGAGGAGCGCAAGCCCCGCCCGGCCAAGCCCAAGACCGGCGCCAAGCCGCGTCCGGCCAAGCCCAAGGCCGAGGCCAAGACTGAAACCGCCGAGGCGGCCCCCGCCGCCGAGGGTCAGGAGGAGTAATCATGGCTGAGATCAGCGCCACCCTGGTGAAAGACCTGCGCGAGAAGACCGGCGCGGGCATGATGGACTGCAAGAAAGCCCTGGTGGAGAGCGGCGGCGACATGGAGAAGGCCGTGGTCTATCTCCGCGAGAAGGGCCTGGCCAAGGCCGCCAAGAAGGCCGGCCGCGCCACCTCCGAGGGCTTCATCGGCTCCTACATCCACTCCAACGGCAAGCTCGCCGTGCTGGTGGAGCTCAAGTGCGAGACCGACTTCGTGGCCAAGAACGAGCAGTTCCGCGAGTTCGCCCGCGAGCTGGCCATGCAGGTCTGCGCCGCCGCGCCCCTGTGCGTGACCCCGGACCAGATCCCGGCCGACATCCTGGAGCGCGAGAAGGGCATCTACAAGAAGCAGGCCATGGACGAGGGCAAGCCCGAGAACATCGCCGAGAAGATCATGGAAGGCCGCCTCAAGAAGTTCTACCAGGAGTCCTGCCTCCTGGACCAGGCCTACATCAAGGACGACAAGAAGCGCATCCAGGACCTTCTGAACGAACTCATCGCCCGGCTGGGCGAGAACATCCAGATCGGGCGCTTCACGCGCATGGCCCTGGGCGACGACGCCTCGGGCGAATAGGAAAAAGCGGGCCGCAAGGCCCGTTTTTTTTGCCAATCGCCACGGAACGCTGTAAGGTGGCCCCCAGCCCGGGGACCGGAAGGAGAATCATGGAGACGCTGCGCTACTCGCGGGTCCTGCTCAAGCTGAGCGGCGAGGCCCTGGCCGGAGACCAGAAGTTCGGCATCGACCCCAAGGCCATCAACACCTTCTGCCGGGAGATCGCCGAGGTGGTCCAGGCCGGGGTCCAGGTGGCCCTGGTCATCGGCGGAGGCAACATCTTCCGCGGCATGGCCGCCAGCGAGCAGGGCATGGAGCGGGTCCAGGCCGACTACATGGGCATGCTGGCCACGATCATGAACGCCCTGGCCGTGCAGGACGCCCTGGAGAAGATGGGCTGCCAGACCCGGGTCATGACCGCCATCGACATGAAGGAGGTGGCCGAGCCCTACATCCGCCGCCGGGCCATCCGGCACCTGGAAAAGGGCCGCGTGGTCATCTGCGCGGGCGGCACCGGCAACCCCTACTTCACCACGGACACGGCCGCGGCCCTGCGCGGCATGGAACTCAAGGTCGAGGCCATCCTCAAGGCCACCAAGGTGGACGGCGTGTACGACAAGGACCCGCGCAAGCACCAGGACGCCGTGCGCTACGAGTGCGTGACCTACCTGGAGACCCTGGAGAAGCGCCTGGGAGTCATGGACTCCACGGCCATCTCCCTGGCCCGGGACAACTGCATGCCGATCATCGTCTTCAACCTGTTCAAGGAAGGCAACATCCACCGGGTCGTCAGCGGCGAGCCGGTGGGGACCATCGTGCAAGGAGGGAACTAGTCATGCAGGCGCTTCTGAAAGACGGCGAGAAACGCATGGACGGCGCCGTCAAGAACCTGGAAAAGGACTTCTCCAAGCTGCGCACCGGCCGGGCTTCCACGGCCCTGGTGGAGAACGTGGTGGTGGACTACTACGGCACGCCCACCCCGCTCAACCAGATCGCCTCCATCTCGGTGCCCGACCCGCGCTCCATCACGATCCAGCCCTGGGACAAGGCCGCCTTCGGCGCGGCCGAGAAGGCCATCCTCAAGTCCGACCTGGGGCTCACGCCGATCAACGACGGCAAGGTCATCCGCATCAACATCCCGCCCCTGACCGAGGAGCGCCGCAAGGAGCTGGTCAAGGTGGCCAAGAAGTACACCGAGGAGGCCAAGGTGGCCGTGCGCAACGTGCGCCGGGACCTGAACGAGGGCCTCAAGAAGAAGCTCAAGGACAAGGCCATCACCGAGGACGACGAGCGCAAGGGCGTGGACGACGTGCAGAAGCTCACGGACAAGCACGTGAAGCTCTGCGACGACACCCTGGCCAAGAAGGAAAAGGAAATCCTGGAACTCTAGGCGTCGCGATGCTGCCCAAGCATGTGGCCGTCATCATGGACGGCAACGGCAGGTGGGCCCAGAAGCGCGGCCTGCCCCGCGCCGAGGGCCACAGGGCCGGGACCGAGGCGGCCCGGGCCGTGGTCACGCGCTGCCGCGAACTGGGCATCGGCCACCTGACCCTGTACACCTTCTCCCGCGAGAACTGGTCGCGGCCCGCCGAGGAGGTCCGCTTCCTGTTCGACCTCCTGGTGCGCTTCCTCAAGAAGGAGACCAAGCTCCTCCTGGACCAGGACATCCGGCTGAAGATCCTGGGCGAGACCGGGGACCTGCCCTTCGGCGTGCGCCAGGTGGTGGAGTCCGTGGCCGAGAAGACCAAAAACTGCGGCTCCATGACCCTGAACCTGGCCCTGAACTACGGCGGCCGCGACGAGATCCTGCGGGCCTGCCGCAACCTCTCGGCCAAAGGCCTCCCCGCCGAAGCGATCACCGAGGAGGCCTTCGCCGCCGAGCTCTACACCGCGGGCCAGCCCGACCCGGACCTGATCATCCGCACCAGCGGGGAGCTCCGGCTCTCCAACTACCTGCTGTTCCAGGCGGCTTACGCCGAGTTCTACTTCACCGAGGTGCTCTGGCCGGACTTCACCCCGGCCGAGTTGGACAAGGCCCTGGAGGACTTCGCCCAGCGCCAGCGGCGCTTCGGCAAGACCGAGGCGCAGCTGGAGCAGGGCTGAGCCGGCCTCAGGCCTCGTCGATCTGATCCGGGTTGAGTTCGCTCTCGGCGTAGCGCCGGTGCAGACCGGTGTTCACGAAAAGATCGAAGACATCCGGGTCGATGTGCTTGTCCTTCTTCATGAATCCCAGAATCTTCAGGGCCTGCGAGAGCTTCATGGGCTGCTTGTAGGGCCGGTCGCGGGCGGTCAGGGCCTCGAACACGTCGGCCACGGCCAGGATGCGCGCCTGCAGGGGCAGGTCCTCGGCCTTGAGCCGGTTGGGATAGCCGGTGCCGTCGAGCTTCTCGTGGTGGCTTCCGGCGAACACCGGGATGCGCGCCAGGCGCTTGGGGAAAGGCAGCTGCTCGAGCATGAAGGTGGTGACCACGGCGTGGTTCTCGATGATCTTGCGCTCCTCCTCGGTGAGCGAGCCCTTGCGGATGGTCAGGTTGCGGACCTCGTCCTCGGAGAGGTAGGCGGCCTGGCCGCCGTTCAGGGGGAAGGTCTTGGCCGCGATGCCGCGGATGCGCTCGATCTTGGCGTCGTCCATGAACTCGCCCGGGCTGTTGCAGGAGAGCACGAAGTCGCGCTCCCCGCGCAGCTCCTGGCGCCGGGCCTCGAAGTCCTCGGCCACGGCCCGCATGGCCTCGCGGGAATCCCGGGACGAGGCCATCTGGATGAGCCGTTCCAGGAGCTCGGACTCCAGGGTCTTCTCGATGAGGGCGAAGCGCAGGCCCACCATCTCGCTGCGGTCGAAGATGGTCTGGAGCTTGGTGCTCTTGTCCACCACGTGTTCCGGGGTGGTGATCTTGCCCACGTCGTGCATCCAGGCCGCCAGCTTGAGCTCCTCCAGCTCGTCCTCGGAGAAATGCGCCCCGGCAAAGGGCCCGTCGTCCTGGGCGTTGACGGCCTCGGCCATGCTCATGGTCAGCTTGACCACCCGGTCGATGTGGCCCTTGGTGTACGGAGACTTGGCGTCGATGGCCGAGGCGATGCTCTGGATGAAGGAATAGAGCAGCCGCTTCAGGTCGCGGATGAGCTGGGTGTTGGTCAGGGCCACCGCGGCCTGGGAGGCCAGGGCCCCCACCAGGTTGATGATCTCCTCGGAAAAGGCCGTGACCGCGCCGGTTTCCGGGTCCAGGGCGTTGAGCAGCTGGAGCACGCCGATGATGTCACCCTCGTGGTTCTTCATGGGCAGCACGAGCATGGAGGTGGAGCGGTAGCCCGTGGCCTGGTCGTACTTGCGCGGGCCGGTGAAGTCGAAACCCTCGGCCTCGTAGACGTCCGGGATGTTCACGAACTCGCCGGTGAGGGCCACGTGGGAGGAGACGTTGGCGTGGTTCGGGGAGCCGTCCGCGCCGGACAGGGGCACGGGCGGCAGGGTGATGGCCTTGCCGCTGGTGCCGCCCATGCGGGTCTTCATGGTGTCGTTCTGGAGGATGACGAAATCCAGCCGGCTCCCGGCGTCGTCCACGATGTAGAGCGTGCCCGCGTCGGCGCGGGTGAGCGCCCGGGCCTCGTCCACGATCATCTCGAACAGGCGGTCGATGTTGCGCTCGCTGGAGAGCGCCAGGCCTATCTCGGTGAGCCGCTCCAGATGCCTGGCCGCAACACCGGAATCGGTTCCGGACGCGCCCGGAGACCCGCTGTGCTCATTCGTGGCCATGGTCCCCTCCCCTCGCGGCGCGCCCGCAGGCCGCGCCGCACCTGGCCCCAGCTCTAGCACATTTTCCCGGGCGGCGGAACCGGTCCGGAGGGACTCCTGCCCCTGGTTGCCGCCGGTCCGGGAATCGTTTACACAGAACATCTTGCGGCATGGGCGTCCAGCCGCTCCGGAGCCAGCCATGGATTCCTCGCACCAGAAACGCATCCTCACCGGGGCCCTGCTCCTGCTCGTTCCGGCCACGGGCCTGTACTTCGGCGGCTGGGTCCTGGTGGCCGTGCTGGCCCTGTTCTGCGGCCTGGCCCTCTGGGAATACCTCTCCCTGTTCTGGCCCCAGGGCCGCCTGAGCCTGAAGATCCAGGCCGTGGCCTGCGCGGCCCTGCTCCTGGCGGCCTTCGAGACCCAGAACCCGGTCTGGATCGCCCTGGCCCTGCTGGCCGGATTCTGGTGCGCGGGCTTCGGCTTCCTGTTCGGCTACAGCCGCTCCCCGGAAAACACCGACTTCCGCGACGCCGCCGTGTTCCTGGCCGGGCTGGTGTACCTGCCCGTGACCTTCCAGTTCTTCCTGCGCCTGAGCCCCCTGGAAACCGTGCTGGTGATCCTGGCCGCGGCCGTGTCCGACACCGCGGCCTTCTACGCCGGAACCCACCTGGGCAAGCGCAAGATCTGGCCGCAGATCAGCCCCAAGAAGTCCTGGGCCGGAAGCGTGGGCAGCCTGATCGGCTGCCTGGCCCTCTGCCTGGGCATGGGCCAGGCCTTTGGCCTGGCCCCCTGGTGGGCCTTCCTGATCCTGGGCGCCTGGCTCAACGCCGCGGCCCAGATGGGCGACTTCTTCGAGTCCGCGCTGAAAAGGGCCCTGGACATCAAGGACTCGGGCAAGCTCCTGCCCGGCCACGGCGGCCTGCTGGACCGCATCGACAGCCTGCTCCTGATCATCCCGGCCTACGCCCTGGCCCGGACCCTCCTGCCCTTCTTCGGGCAGTAGCGGGACGCCCGTGGACACCTACATCTCGGCCTGGCCCCCCCTGGTCCTGGCGGACCGCTTCCCCAGGAAGCTGGCCGTGCTCGGCAGCACCGGCTCCATCGGGGTGAACGCGCTCCAGGTGGCCGCCCTGCACCCGGGCCTGCTCCAGGTCACGGCCCTGGCCGCTGGCCGCAACGCCGCGCGCCTGGCCGAGCAGGCCGCCCGCTTCCGGCCCAGGCTCCTGGCCGTGCTGGACCAGGACACGGCGAACGCCCTGCGCGCGGCCCTGCCCGCGGGCTATGCCCCGGAAATCCTGGTGGGCCCGGAGGGCTACGAGGCCGTGGCCACGCTCCCGGACGCGGACATGGTCCTCTCGGCCATCGTGGGCGCGGCCGGATTCCCGCCCACCCTGGCCGCGGCCCGGGCAGGCAAGACCATCGCCCTGGCCAACAAGGAGAGCCTGGTCCTCGGCGGACACCTCATCCGCCAGGCCTGCCGCGCCTCCGGGGCCGTGATCCTGCCCGTGGACTCGGAGCACAACGCCCTGTTCCAGGGGCTTCTGGGCCACGGCACGGACGGCCTCACCCGGCTCATCCTCACGGCCTCGGGCGGCCCGTTCCGCGGGCGCTCCCGCGCCGAGCTGGCCCAGGTCACCCCGGCCCAGGCCCTGAACCACCCCCGCTGGAGCATGGGCCCCAAGGTGAGCATCGACTCGGCCACCCTGATGAACAAGGGCCTGGAGCTCATCGAGGCCTGCCACCTCTACGGCCTGGCGGCCGAACGGGTGGACGTGGTGGTCCACCCCCAGAGCATCGTGCACTCCCTGGTGGAATACGCCGACGGCTCCCAGATGGCCCATTTGAGCCACCCGGACATGCGCCTGCCCATCGCCCACTGCCTCTGCTTCCCGCGCCACCTGCCCCTGGGCCTGGCCGTGCTGGACCTGGCCAAGGTGGGCAGCCTGACCTTCGAGGAGCCGGACCTGGCGGCCTTCCCCTGTCTGGAGCTGGCGAAGCGGGCCTTTGCCGCGGGCCCCAGCGCCTGCATCGTGCTCAACGCCGTGAACGAGATGGCTGTGGAGCGCTTCCTGGCGGGCGGCACGGGCTTCCTGGACATCCCCCGGGTCCTGGAGCAGGCCCTGGCCGAACACGCGGCGGTTCCGGTGCCCCGGGCCCGGGACGCGCTGGCCCTGGACCGCGAGGCCAGAATCCGGGCGGCCCAATTGTTCTGATCGGCCTTCCCTTTGGCCGCCCAGGCATTATATGATCCTTTTCATGCACACCGAGCAGCCGAGGATTTCTTCGTGACAAGCGCCATTGCCGTGGTCCTGGTCTTGAGCGGCCTGATCTTCTTCCATGAACTGGGGCACTTCCTCATGGCCCGCATCCTGGGCATCGGGGTCCGGGCCTTTTCCCTGGGCTTCGGCCCCCGGCTTCTGGGCTGGCGCAGGGGAGCCACGGACTACCGCCTCTCGGCCGTGCCCCTGGGCGGCTACGTGAACCTGGCCGGCGAGGGCCAGGAGGCCGAGGAGGGCGACGCGGACTTCCCGGACACGGCCCTGTTCAACCGCCGCCCCCCGTGGCAGCGCATGCTCGTGGTCCTGGCCGGGCCCGCCTTCAACTTCTTCCTGGCCTGGCTCATCTACTGGGCCCTGCTCTTCTCCTACGGCCAGGCCGCGCTCAAGCCGGTCATCGGCGACGTGCTCCCGGACAGCCCGGCGGCCGCGGCCGGAATCCGGGCCGGGGACACCGTGCTCTCCGTGGACGGCCGGGAGGTCTCCTCCTGGAACGAAATGACCATGACCATCCAGACCGGCGGCTACCGGCCCGTGGCCGTGGTCCTGAACCGCGGCGGCGAGGTCCTGACCGTATCGGTGGAGCCCGTGACCCGCGAGGTGGACGCCGACGGCCGGACCATCCAGGTGCCCATGATCGGCATCAAGGCCTCGGGCGAGACCATGATCCTGGTGCCGCCCCAGGACCTCTTTTCCAGCGCCCTGGGCGCGGCCCGCGAAACCTGGGAAAAGACCGGGTTCATCGTGCGCGGCATCGGCAAGATGATCACCGGCCAGGTCTCGGTGAAGGAGGTGGGCGGGCCCATCCTCATCGCCCAGGAGGTCGGCCGCCAGGCCCGCTCCGGCCTGGCCGAGGTGCTCTACCTCATGGCCTTCATCAGCCTGAACCTGGGGCTCATCAACCTCCTGCCCGTGCCCGTGCTGGACGGCGGGCACATCGTGTTCTACGGCTACGAGGCCCTGTTCCGGCGGCCGGTGAGCGAGCGCTGGCGCATGGTGGCCACACGCATCGGCATCGCCTTCCTGTTCCTGCTCATGGGACTGGCCCTGTTCAATGACCTCTACCGCCTGTTCGCCTGATCCCGGCCCCCTGCTCCTGGTCCTCGACGGGGCCGGGGACCGGCTCCAGTTCCTCCTGGCCCAGGAACAGGGCCCGGATCTGGCCCTGCTCTGCCACCAGGATTGGGCCGTGGCCGGGCAATCGGCCCGCTTCCTGGCCCCGGCCCTGGACAACGCCCTGAAACTCTTCGGCCGCGCGGCCAAGGACATCCGGCGCATCGCCTGCGTGCGCGGACCCGGGGGCTTCACCGGCACCCGCCTGGTCCTGGCCCTGGCCGAGGGCCTGGCCGCAGCCACCGGCGCCCTGCGCGCGGGCCTGGACCTCCTGCCCCTGCTGGCCGCGGGCCCGGCCGACCTGGGGCTTCCGGGCACCTGCCTCGTGCTCACCTGGTCGCGCAAGGACCAGGCCTTTGCCCAGGCCTTTGCCCTGCCCGGGGCCACGCCGCTCACCGCGCCCGCCGACCTCACCCTGGAAGCCGCCGCGGCCCTGGCCGAATCCCTGCCCGGACCGCTCACGCTCCTGGGCAGCGGGCTGGCGCGCAACCTCGCCTTTTTCCAGGAGCGCCTGGCCGGACGCGCCGGCTGCGCCCTGCTGGGCCCGGAGTGGAACCAGCCCGGCCCCCTGACCCTGCTCTCCGCCGCGGCCCGGGCCCAGTACGCGGACCGGCCCGTGGAGCCCCTCTATCTGCGGGCCTCGGACGCCGAGGAGAACCTGCCCGTGTTCGCCCAGGCCCGGGGCCTGGACCCGGAACAGGCCAAGGCCCTGCTCTTGCCCGGGTCCAGTCTCAAGGACTGAGGCCTTCCCGCCCAAGCCGGGCCCGGCCCGGCGCAGTGTTTCGATTTCCGGAAGAATCAGGCCGAGAGGCGTTCGAGGGTGGCCGCGATCTGGCGGCCCAGGGGCGTCTGCAGGGAGAGTTCGCGCTCCAGGTTGGTGATGCCCTTGAGCACGGTGGAGTGCTTGCGGCCCAGGCGTTGGCCGATGGCCGCCAGGGACAGGGGCGTGTGCTTGCGGGCCAGGTAGAAGGCCGCGTTGCGGGCCAGAACCACGTCCTGCTTGCGGCTCTTGGAGGCCAGCTGTTCGCGGGTCAGGGCGTAGCTCTGGCAGATGAAGTCCAGGATGCGCTCGAAGTCCGGGGCAGCATTGGCCACGGCATAGTTGCCGAGCACCTCCCAGGCCAGGTCCAGAGTGACCATGCGGTTGAGCAGCCGGGCCTTGAGCACGAGGTTGCGCAGGCAGCTCTCCAACTGGCGGATGTCCGAGGTGACCCGCTCGGCCAGGAGCTCGGACACGGCCTCGGGCACGGCCACCTGGAGGCTCTTGGCCTTGCGCTCCACGATGCGCCGCCGGGTCTCGAAGTCGGGTTTCTGAATCTCGGCCAGGAAGCCGGCGGTGAACTGGGACACCAGGCTGGAGCCCAGGCCGTCCAGTTCGCGGGGCAGGAACGAGCTGGTGCAGACCACCTTGCAGCCCCGGGCCTGGAGGGCCTTCAGGGTGCAGAGGAGCTCGTCCTGCATCTTTTCCTTGCCCTGGAAGAAGTGGATGTCCTCCAGCAGGAGCACGTCCACGGCCTCGCGGAACTCGGCCTTGAACCGGCCCACCTCGCGGGCCTTGATGGCCAGGACCAGGCGGGTGGCGAACTCCTCGGCCGTGAGGCAGGCGATGGCCGGGGCCCGGCGGTTGGAGCGGCTGGACAGGTTCTGGCCGATGGCCTGGAGCAGATGGGTCTTGCCCAGGCCCGGCCCGGCGCTCAGGAACAGGTGATCCGAGGTCAGGGTGTCCCGGCACAGGCTGGTGGAGGCGGCCCAGGCCAGCTCGTTGCTGGGGCCGACCACGAAGTCGTCGAAGCTGAACCGCCAGCGGGTGGCGGCCGTCGCCTGGGGCGGCTGGACAATGGGCAGGCCCATCTGGCGCTCGGCCGGGACCGCCGGGACCTCGGCCGGGGCCTCGGGGCGCGGGGCCGCGGGCCGCACACTCACCCGGACCTTGGGCCGGGAGCCCAGCACCCGGGCCGCGCCGTCGGCCACCACGTCCAGAAGCCGGTCGCGCACCCAGGCGGCCACAAAGTCGTTGGGTGCGGTGAGGCGCAGGACCCCGCCCACGACTTCGCCCTCCAGGGGCTTGATCCAGACAGTGAAGGTGCTGGGGGAGAGATCCTTGGCCAGGGAGTCGCGGATCTCAAACCAGGCGTTGGTGACCATGTCCGGCGTTGTAGGCCAGGGGGCGCTGCCGGACAACGCGGAGAATCCGCCTGGACCGGGTCTGGGGGGCCCCCTTTATCTACAGCGCAACCATCTGGAATACTACGAACTTACGCTATCCGTCGCTTCTTCCCGGAGGCCTCTTTCCCCATGGCGTAACCAATGCGTCACAAGGCATTCCAGTTCTGCAACAGCTTTTTTTCAACAGGGTGGAGAAAAAGTTTTCAACAAATTAGAATGGCTATTTCGACGAAAATTGGACTGTAAGAGCTTGTTTCAGCAATATCGAAAACAATTCATTTACACTTTTGTCTCGACAGGCTGGCGGATAATCCTCGGAATTTCATGCTAACCATCTGTTTGGCAAGAAATTAATTCCTTGAAAGCTGCGCTCGCTTCCAGGCCCGCTTTCCACCTTTCACAGGCAGAGGCCCGGGGAGCCACGGCCTGCGCGACTCCTGGGAAAGGGCCCAAGGAACAGTTTCAATGTTCTGAAATAAAAAGAAAATAATTCGCAACCCCGGCGGAGCTCTGCAGGGCCTTGCACAAGCGGGCCCGCTGTCCTGGGGCGATGGTGAGCCGCCGTTTTCGGCGACTACGCCCCATTATCGCGAAGCGGATAGCGGCCGCAGGTGAACCGCTCGGATTCCGGGCAATAGCCCAGCCGCTCGCAGCGGGCCCCGGCCGCGCCGAAGATGGCCGGCAGGCGTTCCCGGCACAGGACCAGCATGGCCAGCGCCATTTCACGGATCTCCCACTGGGCCCGGGCGCAGCAGCGCAGGCTAAAGAAATGGAGCAGGCTCCGGCAGTTCATGGTGATGACGATCTTGGTCTCCGCGGCCTGGGGCAGGACGAAGCGGGCGTCCTCGTTGGCGCTCTTGGCCCGGCCGTGCTCGCTGAGCAGCCCCTTGAGGTCCCGGTAGGCCTGGGAGATCTCCCGCATGAGCCCCTCGAAGCGCTCGCGGGCCTCGGGGATGCGGGCAATGGCCGGGGGCAGGATGTAGTCCATCTCGGACTCGTCCACGTAGCGCTGGCTCTGCTGGGAATAGGAGGCGATGCGGTGGCGCACCAGCTGGTGCGAACAGGCCCGGGAGATGCCCTCCACCGCAAAGGTGAAGCTCACGTGCTCCACCGGGCTGTCATGGCCGGACTCCAGCACGGACTGGACGAACTCGGCCTGCTTGTCCCTGGAGATCTCGCCGGAGAGCAGCCTGGGCCACATGTCGGCCACGAACCCGGCGTGGTAGCACTGGCGGAAGGCGGCGTAGATCAGGGGCAGGGGATCGGGGGTCATGGTCAGCAGCTCGACCCGGAGCGTCTTCAGCGGCATGGGGGGCTCCCTTGTCTTGGATTCTCTCGCCGGACTTACTGGAAAGCGCGGCCCCGGGCAAGCCGGTCTCCGCGCTTGCCCCCCGGTTGCGGGGGGACTATGCTGGAACCATGCACATCGTCACCCTGTCCCAGACCCTTCAGGCCTCCATCGGCCCCTTTGTGCTCATCTCCGGCACCGGGCTGCTGCTCCTGTCCCAGACCAACCGCTACGGGCGGCCCATCGACCGCATCCGCCAGCTCTGCGCCGAGTATCCTTCCGCGCCCGAGGCCGAGCGCTTCTTCATCCGGGCCCAGATCCGCAACCTGTACCAGCGCTGCCGCATCCTCCGGGCGGCCATGGCCCTGTCCATCGCCTCCATCTGCCTGGCGGCCCTGGTGGTCTTCCTGCTGTTCACCGGGCTCACCGTGGACGCCCCGGTGAGCGAGGCGGTGGCCGTGCTCTTCGCAGCCTCCATGCTCAGCCTGATCCTCTCCATGATCCTCTATTTCCGGGACATCGCCCTGGGGCTCATCTCGGTGCGCATCAAGATGCGCCGGACCATCCCGGACTGGGATCGGGAGCACGACACAGAGCCTAAAGACTGAGCCGCTCGAGCACGTCCGCGGCCAGTTCCTCCAGGGGCCGCTCCCCCGACAGCAGGAAATGCAGGGCCTGCATGAACAGCGGTTCGGCGGCGAAGAAACGCCCGGAAACGTCCTGGAGCAGGGCCTCCGGGGACTCCCCCGGCCGCTCCCGGAGCAGGCGCTCGCAGATGAACGGTGGCGCGCTCACCAGATAGAAGACCCGTCCCTGGCCGCGCAGGCCCGCCGGGCCCCCCTCGGCGGCCAGATCCGTCTCGTCCGCGGCCACCACGGCCCGGGGCCGGCCCGCGGCCGTCCAGTCCCCATATGTAAGGAAGGAGAGTCCCAGGCGGGAGGCCACGGCCTGGCCCAGGCCGGAGCGTCCTGAACCGGGAATCCCCACCAGGAAGACCGCGCCGCCCGGCAGGTCCGGACGTTCGGCCCGGGGGCCGTGCACCCGGACCCTGTCGGCCTCCTCCACCTCCACCTTGCGCTGGATCACGTGTTTGGGCTGCATGCCCCCTCCTATCCCGGGCCCGGACCCGGGGCAATGGGCTTTCTGCCCCTTCAGGACCCTCAAGACCCCTGCTGGAACCCCAAGACCTCGAAAGTTTGCTTCACAAACCTAAAGTTTTCTTCCCGGCCGCCGATCAGGTAGGCGTCACCAGCGGAGAACAGCCACGGACAAGGTGTCCGGGCAATCCCGCACAGGCATGGATGCCGAAAACTTTTCAAGGAGGAAATCATGGCTCTGGTTATCAACCACAACTTGATGGCGATGAATGCCGCCCGGAACCTGTCCACGTCCTACGGCGCTCTGGCGGTGTCCACCCGGCGCCTGTCGTCCGGTCTGCGCGTGGGCACCGCTGCCGACGACGCCGCCGGTCTGGCTGTCCGCGAGCTCATGCGCGCGGACATCAGCTCGCTGCAGCAGGGCATCCGGAACGCCAACGACGGCATCTCGCTGATCCAGACGGCTGACGGCGCGCTCCAGGTCATCGACGAGAAGCTCATCCGTATGAAGGAACTGGCGACCCAGGCGGCCACCGGTACCTACAACTCGGACCAGCGCCTCATCATCGACTCGGAGTACCAGGCCATGGCGTCGGAAATCACCCGAATCGCCAACGCCACGGACTTCAACGGCATTCACCTGCTCAACGGCAACCTGTCCGGCGAGAACTCGGCCCACAACGGCCACGGTCTCGTCAGCTCCGGTCCGCTGAAGGTCCACTTCGGCACCGCCAACGACTGCTCTGAGGACTACTACTACATCTCCATCGGCACGGCCACGGCCTCGGCCCTCGGCCTCGGCCACGCCACCGGCTCCAAGGCCGGCACCGCCGAGGAAGTCAACGCGGGCAAGTCCATCTCCACCCAGGCTCTGGCCCAGGCCGCCCTGGACGCCCTGCAGGACGCCATCGTGTCCAAGGACAAGATCCGCGCCAACCTGGGCGCTCTCCAGAACCGTCTGGAGAACACCGTGACCAACCTGGAGATCCAGGCCGAGAACGTGCAGGCCGCCGAGTCCCAGATCTCCGACGTGGACGTGGCCACCGAGATGACCGAGTTCACGCGCCAGCAGATCCTGACCCAGGCCGCCGTGGCCATGCTCTCCCAGGCCAACTCCCTGCCGCAGATGGCCCTCACGCTCATCGGCGGCTAGTAGATCCGACGGGAGCGAACGTTTCGAACAATCAACGGAAAGCCGGGCCGCCTCAGGGCCCGGCTTTCCTGCTTTCCTGGCACCAGCCTTGCATACATTACGGAGGAGTCATCTCACGGAAATTCTTGCCCGGAGGCCAGCCGCATGTCCGACACCACTGACCTGATCAGCAGCGCCTATACGTCCGGAAACGTTACCTTTGCTGGGCTGGGCAGCGGCACGGACTTCGACACCCTCATCGAAGGCCTGGTGGAGGCCGAAAGCACCCACCTGAACCAGCTGAAGACCTGGAAGGCCACCTGGGAAGAAAAAATCACGGCCTTCCAGGAACTGAACACCGCCATGCTCTCCCTGAAGACCACCCTGGAAGGCATGGACACCATGAACGAATTTCTGACCAAGGCGGTGTCCAGCACGGCCTCCTCCCTGGTCACGGCCACGGCCGACAGCACGGCGGAGACCGGCACCCACAAGATCATCGTCAACCAGCTGGCCCAGAACAAGATCATGGTCAACAACACGGGCTATGCCGCCAGCACCACCGTGGTCAACTCCTCGGGCAGCGACCGGGTCCTCCAGTACGTCTACGAAGGCACCACCTACAACATCACCGTGCCCAACGGCACCACCCTGGAAGGCCTGGTCAACCTGATCAACAACCAGCCGGCCAACCCCGGGGTCAAGGCCATGGCCATCTCCAACGGCACCCAGTACTACCTCCAGTTCCGGGGGCTGGACCTGGGCTCCACCGCCACCCTGACCATCGGCGCGGGCACCACCCTCACCGGGTACGGCGCCGCCGACTGGACCACCAGCCAGGCCAACCAGAACTCCGAAATCCGGGTGGACGGCTGGCCCGCGGCCAGCTGGATCAGCAATCCCAGCAACACCATCACCAACGCCATCCCCGGCCTGACCCTGAACCTCAAGGACGCCGACCCCGGCACCACCGTGACCCTGACCACGGATGTGGACCAGGAGGCGGTCCTGGAGAACGTCCGCACCTTCGTGGAACAGATGAACACGGTGCGCAGCAAGATCCAGGAGCTCACCAAGTTCGACGACACCAACCAGACAGGCTCGATCCTCACCGGCAACTACGGCGTGGGCATGATCTCCCAGAACCTCAAGGACATCGTGGCCAGCAAGGGCGTAGGCTTCATCAGCTACAACACCCTGGGGCTCACCGAGGACGCCTACACCTCCTTGGGCCAGCTGGGCATCACCACGGACGCCACCGAGGGTTCGGCCACCTTCGGCCTGCTCGTGCTCGACGAGGAGATCCTCACCGAGGCCCTGACCGACGACCCCACCGCCGTGGCCAAGCTCTTCTCCGCGGACTACGTGGGCGAGAGCAAATCCCCGAGCTTCACCTACCTCTCGCACATCGACGGCACCACCCAGGCCGGGGAATACTCGGTCCAGGTCACGGTGGCCTCCAACGGCTCGGGCATCGCCAGCGCCACCATCAACGGCCACCCGGCCTTGATCAGCAGCGCCTGGGAAATCACCGGCGCCAGCGGCACGGCCGAGGCCGGTCTGGCCATCCGGCTGGACACGCACACCGCCGGCAGCACCTATCAGGGCGTGGTCACCCTCAAGCTGGGCAAGACCGGCGAGCTGGCCAAGGAACTCAAGGACCTGACCAACAGCACCGACGGTCCCCTGGCCATTCTCGAGGACAACTACAAGGACATCACCGATTCCATCGACGACAAGATCGCCTATGAGGAAGACCGGCTCAGCAAGTACGAGAGCAACCTCAAGGACAAGTTTTCGCGTCTGGACACCTTGCTCGGCTACTACGAGCAGATCGCCTCTCAGCTGACCAGTTCCATCGATCAGCTCTCGAGCAGCAACTCCTAATCCACCCCGGGAGGACAGGGATTCATGCGAACCGGAGCCAGGGCCTACCTCGCCACCCAGGTCACCACCACCACCCAGGGTGACCTCCTGCTCATGCTCTATGACGCGGCCATCAAGTTCCTGAAGCAGGCCAAGGTCAAGATCGTGGAGCGCAACTACGCCCAGAAGGGCATCCTCATCTCCCGGGCCCTGGACATCGTCAGTGAGCTGGCCGAGAGCCTGAACAAGGACAAGGGCGGGGACCTGGCCAGGAACCTGCACAACCTCTACTTCTACTGCAGCGCGCGGCTGGCCAAGGCCAACCTCAAGATGGACACGGCCCTGGTGGACGAGGTCATCGGCATCCTGAACGGCCTGCGCTCGGCCTTTGCCCAGATCATCCCCGGCCAGGAAGGCCGCCCCAGCTCGGCCCTGCACGGCGCCACCGAGCAGGCCGAACCCGAGCCCATGCCCCGGCCCCAGCTCCAGCCGCCGCCGGTGAGCCGCCTGGACCTCATGGGCAACCCGGCCAAGCCCCTGCCGGACCTCCTGCCCCAGGCCGCGAACGCGCCGGCGGCCCAGTCCCCGGCCACCAGCCCCCAGCCCGCCCAGCTCAAGCCCGCGGAGAGCCTCCAGGCCGGCGCCCAGGCCGGCGGCAATGCGGCCCGGCTGCGGGCGGCGGCGGCCTATTCGGCCAACCGGCGCTGATCCGGTTTACATCCCGGGCCGCCTGTGTCACCAAGCGCCATGGCCCCCCCCATCCGCGTGCTCCACGTGGCCAAGTCCCTGGGACTGGGCGGCACGGAAAAGGTCATGCAGCTCCTGGCCGCGCACCTGGACCCGGACCTGTTCCAGGCCGCGGTCCACAGCCCGGAGGACGGGCCGCGCGGCCCCCTGCTGCGGGCCGCCGGAGTGCCCACGCACATCGGCCCGGACCTGTTCAAGACCCTCAGCGCCTTCCGGCCCCAGGTGGTCCATCTGCACCGCGCGGGCTGGCCCGAGCCCGAACTGCTGCGGCCCATCCAGTCCGCCCGCGTGCCCGTGGTGGTGGAGACCAACGTCTTCGGCCGCCACGACCCCAGCCCCCAGGCCCGGATCATCGACCGCACCCTGTTCGTCTCGCAGTTCTGCGCCCAGCGCTTCGCGGCCCAGACCGGCATCCCGGCCGAAACCCCGCGCTTCGGCGTGCTCTACAACCCCGTGGACACGGACCTCTTCGCCCGGCTCTGCCCGCCCCGGGAGCTGCGCGCGCCGGCGGCCGGGCGGCTGTCCCGGCCCGACCCGGGCAAGTGGTCGGACCTGGCCCTGGACTTCCTGCCCGAAACGGTCCGGACCCTGCCCGGATTTCGCTACCGGGTGGTGGGCGGCATCCCCAGGGCCGAGGCCTTTGTGCGCGAGCATCATCTGGAAAACGCCGTGGAATTCCTGCCGCCCCTGGACACCGACGAGGACCTGGCCGCGTTCTTCAACTCCGTGTCCCTGCTGGCCCACGCCAACGACACCGGCGAATCCTTCGGCCTGGCCATTGCCGAGGCCATGGCCGCCGGGCTGCCCGTGGTCACCCACCCCTGCGAGGGCCTGCGCGACAACGCCCAGCTCGAACTGGTGGAGCACGGGGTCACCGGCCTGGTGGCCCGCGATGCCCACGAATACGCCCGGGCCGTGGTCTTCCTCCTGAGCCATCCGGAGGAGGCCCGGGCCATGGGCGAGGCCGGACGGGCCAAGGCCGCCCGGCTCTTCCGGGTCCAGGACCGGGCCCAAGAACTGGGCGGGATCTATCGCGAACTCCTGGCCGCCAAGGGGCTCGGCTGACATGGACAGGCTCTTCGCCTACAGCGCCGAGGTCCTGTCCTTTGCCCGGCCGGCTGAGGACCGGGCCGCGCCCCCGGACAACGCGGCCCTGGAGCGCATGCTCCAGCGCGGCCTGCGCCTGGTCCGCTCGGCCCAGAAAAACCACCTGGTGCTTCTGGGCCTGGGCTCCGGGGCCCTGGCCGCGGCCCTGGCCCGGGACCTGCCCCCGGAGGTCCGGCTCCTGGCCTGCACGCTCCAGCCCGAAACGGCCCACGCCCTGCGCCAGGCCGGGGACCTGGCCTGGTGGACGCCCGCCTCGCGCCACGGCCTGCTGGCCGACACCTCGCCCTGGGCCCTGCTGACCCTCCTGGACATGGCCGGGGCCACGGCCCAGACCGCCTGCCTGCTGCTCAACCCCGAGGCCGCGGAGCCCGAGCGCTCCCGGCTGGCCGCACTCCAGCGCACCCTGGCCGCGGCCAGCCCCCTGGAGGTCCCGGCCCTGGACCCGTCCCGGGCCCCGGCCCTCTCGGCCGCGGCCATCCTCAACCCGGAGGAGCCGGACCTGGACCGCTACTTTGCCCAGTTTCCGGCCTGGCTCACGGAGCTGGCCGTGGTCTGGGACGCGGAGCGGGTGCCGGAGCGGGCCTGGACCTGCGCCGCGCCCCTGCGCCAGGCCGCCCGGCCCCTGGGGGGCGACTTCTCGGCCCAGCGCAACGCCATGCTCGCGCTCTGCCAGGGGGACTGGGTGCTCTACCTGGACGCCGACGAGACCCTGCTTCCGGACGACTGGGCCCGGATTCCCGGGCTCTGCGGCCAGCAGGAGGCCGCGGGCTGGCACTTCCCGCGCCTGACCTTCTACCCGGACCAGGACCGCTGCCGCATGGGCCTGGGCCTCTGGCCGGACTTCCAGCTGCGCCTGTTCCGCCGCGATCCGGGCCTGGCCTTCGTCAACCCGGTGCACGAGCGGCTCACCGGCCTGGACGGGCCCGAGGCCCTGGCCCTGGACCTGGCCCTGCGCCACCACACCCACCTGCGCAAGCGGCCCGAGGCCATCCGGGCCAAGCTGGCGGTCTTTGACCAGGCCGGCAACGGGGTGCGCCACACCCTGAGCGCGGACTATCCCCATCTGCCCTGCAACCTGCTGGAGCCCGCGCCCCGGGGCCTGTCCGTGCGCGGCCTGCTCCTGCCATCATCTTGATTCCACGATGGAAAACGACTAGGCTTTGCCGTTGAAGGGCCGCCGCGCCCGAGACTTCCACGCGAGGATCAGCATGCTCGTCACCTGTCCCCAATGCCAGTTCGCCCGGGAGCTTCCCGAGGACAAGATACCGGCCCGCGCCCAAGTGGCCACCTGCCCCAAGTGCAAGCACAAGTTCCGCTTCCGCGAACTGCCGCCCGAGGAGGCCGCGCCGGACCAGGAAATCCCGGCCCCGCCGCCGCCCGCCCCGGACCAGCTCCTGCCCGAGGGCGACATCTGGGACCGCCTGGGCGCCGCGGCCCCGGAAGAGCGCCCGGGCCAGGCCCCTGCGGACAACCCGTTCGCCGCGGACCCGGACCAGCCCCAGGTGGACGTGCCCTTCGAGCGGCTGGACCAGTTCGGCTTCTTTCCGGGCCTGTACCAGACCCTGCGCCGGATCCTGTTCAACCCCCAGCTGTTCTTCGAGGCCATGCCCCTGCGCGGCCTGGGCCGTCCCCTGGCCTTCGCCGTGCTCCTGGGCGAATTCCAGATCGTGTTCCAGCTCCTCTGGAGCATGACCGGAGCCCTGGGCGAATCCCCGGAAACCGCCCAGTACGGCCTGGGCCTGGCCCTGGCCGCGGCCGTGGTCCTGGGCCCGCTGTTCCTGTCCGTGTTCCTGTTCCTGGAAACGGCCATCTTCCACTTCTGCCTCATCCTGTTCCGCTCCGGCTCCAAGGGCTTCGAGGGCACCTTCCGGGTCCTGGCCTATTCCAACGCCCCGCTGATCCTCTCCTGCATCCCCGTGGTGGGGCCGCTGCTGGGCTACTTCTGGAGCCTGTCGCTCACCGTCATCGGGGCCCGGCGGCTGCACGGGGCCTCGCTCTGGGCCACCCTGGGGGCCTTTGCCCTGTTCATCGGCATCGTCCTGGCGGTCATGGGCTTCATGTATTACGTGGCGGCCACCGTGCCCACGGCGGGAAAATGACCGCCCTGCCCCGCTTCTTCGAACTGCTGGCCAAGCGCTGGCGGGACTGGCGCACCTGGCGCAAGCTGGCGGCCGAGGCCGACCCCCGGAACATCCTGGCCCTGACCCGGGAGATCCGCGAAATGGCCCTGGTGGCGGCCCGCGTCTGCCCGGACCAGGAGGGCCCCCTGGCCCGCATCCAGGCCATCCTGGACGAGACCGGCCGCCTGGACTCCCTGGCCCGCCTCCCGGACTTCAAGCGCCTGCCCCCGGGCAAGCGCATCCTCCTGCGCCAGGGCCTGCTCCAGTCCCGCGAACAGCTCCTGGAGAGCATCCAGGCCGCTCCGACCCCCACGCGCCTGCTCCAGTAGTCCCCGCCGGTACGCTTCTTGCTGGGTTTGCTCGCGAAAGACCCGGCCGTCATGTCCTTGGCGGCCAGGCGGCGAGAACCCTAACCCAAGCCGGCGCCATGAAACACCTCGTTTTGGCTCTGCTCCTGGCCCTGAGCGCCCTGACCGCGGCCTGCGGGCACGTGGACATGGCCGTCACGGACCAGACCCGGATCTACCGCGACGCGCCCATCCAGCGCACCCCGCTCCTGGTGGCGGTGCAGCCCAGGGAGCGCACCTACGCCCCGGTCAAGGCCCTGTTCTACCCGCTGTGGGTCTCCCAGCAGACCATCGACCAGAAGGTCATCGGCCGCTCCCTGGGCCGGGTCATGGTCCAGACCTGGAACTCCCAGCGGCTCTTCCCGGTGCTGGTCTATGACGAGGAACTCGTCTTCCGCACCGCGGAAAAGGCCGTGGCCCAAGGCCGGGCGCGCGGCGCCGACGTGGTGGTCACGGGCGTGGTCAGCTACTACTACGACGGCGGGAACCTCGACGACTCGGGCATCTCCATCCGCCTGAACATCTACGAGACCGCCACGGGCCAGCTCATCTTCTCCATGGACCAGGCCGCGCACATCGAGTCGCACCTGGTGGAGGACTGGATCCTCTGGTCCACGCGCACCCGCCTGCCTCCCTCGCCCATGCAGGCCATGGTCGCCTCCATCGCCCAGGACATGGCCGTGCCCCTGGCCTCCTGGCTGCCCCCGCCGGACTCGGTGTTCGCCGAGACCAGCGCGGACATCGTGCGCGGGCTCACCGAGCGCACCCCGGCCCCGAACCAGGCGCCCTTCCCGGCCGCGGCCAAGGAACAGGACCTGGCCGCCGAACCCGGCACGGCCAAGGCCATGCAGCAGGCCATGGCCACCCCGGACGGCGCGGCCGGACCGGGCGTGAACCTGATGATCCATTTCGACGTGGACAAGGCCGTGATCCGGCCGGAGTCCTATCCCCTGCTGGACGAGCTGGGCAAGGCCCTGACCAATCCCCCGCTCAAGGGCCGCAAGTTCCTCATCGCCGGGCACACCGACTCGGACGCCGGCGCGGACTACAACATGAAGCTGGGCCAGGCCCGGGCCGACGCGGTCAGGGCCTACCTGACCAAAAAATTCCAGATCCCCGCCAGCCTGGTGGCCACCCAGAGCTTCGGCAAGACCCGGCCCATCGCCCCCAACGACACCCCCGCGGGCAAGCAGCGCAACCGCCGGGTGGAGGTGCGCCTGGCCAGCTAGCGCTTGACTCTCGGCATCGAATCCTTACCTCTGTGGGGCCCCTGGGGCCCCACTTTTTTTCGGCTTTGCGGACCAAGGCTTTTGTGCTACCTCAAAGGGCGTTTTCTGAACGCCATCCAAGGACGACACACCATCATGATCGGAATTTCCAAGCTCTATTGCGGCGCGGTGGAAGCCTCCGACGCCCTGCGCTACGGCCGCCAGTCCGGCAAACTGCCCTCGCACCTGCTCCAGTTCTCCGTGGACAAGAAGCCCGTGGTGGTCTGGAACATGACCAAGCGCTGCAACCTGAAGTGCGTGCACTGCTACGCCAAGGCCGTGGACCCCGAGGGCACGGACCAGATCAGCACCACCCAGGCCAAGGCCATGATCGACGACCTGGCGGCCTTCGGCGCGCCGGTGATGCTCTTCTCCGGCGGCGAGCCCCTGGTGCGCAAGGACCTGGTGGAGCTGGCCCAGTACGCCACGGGCAAGGGCATGCGCGCGGTCATCTCCACCAACGGCACGCTCATCACCAAGGACAAGGCCCGGGAGCTCAAGAGCGTGGGCCTGTCCTACGTGGGCATCTCCCTGGACGGCGGCGAGGCGGTGCACGACCTGTTCCGGGCCGTGCCCGGGGCCTTCAAGAAGGCCCTCCAGGGCGTGGAGAACTGCCAGGCCGAGGGCCTCAAGGTGGGCCTCCGGTTCACCATCAACAAGCGCAACGCCGCGGAGATCCCGGAGATCTTCCGGATCGTCAAGGAGATGGACATCCCCCGCGTGTGCTTCTACCACCTGGTCTATTCCGGCCGCGGCTCGGAGCTGATCAAGGAGGACCTGGACCACGCCGAGACCCGCGCCGCGGTGGACCTGATCATGGACGAGACCCGGGCCCTGTTCGACGCGGGCAAGCCCAAGGAGGTCCTCACCGTGGACAACCACGCCGACGGACCCCACGTCTATTTCCGGCTGCTCAAGGAAGACCCCAAGCGCGCCGCCGAGGTCATGGAACTCTTGCAGATGAACGAGGGCAACAGCACGGGCCGGGGCATCGGCTGCATCTCCTGGGACGGCCAGGTGCACGCCGACCAGTTCTGGCGCAACCACACCTTCGGCAACGTGCTCGAGCGGCCCTTCTCCCAGATCTGGGACGATCCGAACATCGAGCTGCTGCACAAGCTCAAGGACAAGAAGCCGCACGTCAAGGGCCGCTGCGCCACCTGCCGGTTCCTGAACATCTGCGGCGGCAACTTCCGGGCCCGGGCCGAGGCCTATTACGGCGACATCTGGGCCCAGGACCCGGCCTGCTACCTCACCGACGAGGAGATCAAGGGATAGGAGGATCGCCATGTCCCCGCTCGACGTGTTCCGCGGCCGCCGCCTGCGCCGCACCCCGGCCCTGCGCGACCTGATCCGCGAGAACGAGGTCCGGCCCCAGGACCTGATCCAGCCCTACTTCGTGGTCGAGGGCGACGCGAACCTCAGGAAGCCCATCGGCTCCATGCCCGGCCAGTTCCAGCTGGGCCCCAAGGCCCTGGAAAAGGCCGTGGGCGCGGCCGTGAAAAAGGGCCTCAAGAGCGTGCTCCTGTTCGGCATCCCCAAGAAGAAGGACAAGCGGGGCTCCCAGGCCTACGCCGACGAGGGCGTGGTCCAGGAGGCCGTGCGCCGGCTCAAGGACCGCTTCCCCGAGCTCGTGGTGGTCACGGACGTCTGTCTCTGCGAATACACCTCCCACGGCCACTGCGGCCTGTTGCAGGGCGAGGAGATCCTGAACGACCCCACGGTGGAGCTGCTGGCCAGGGCCGCCCTGTCCCACGCCCGGGCCGGAGCCGACATCGTGGCCCCCTCGGACATGATGGACGGCCGCGTGGCGGCCATCCGCTTCGTGCTCGACGACAACGGCTTCGGGGACACCCCGGTCATGTCCTATGCCGTGAAGTACGCCTCGGCCTATTACGGGCCGTTCCGGGACGCGGCCGAGAGCGCCCCGGCCTTCGGCGACCGCAAGACCCACCAGATGGACCCGGCCAACCGGCGCGAGGCCCTGCGCGAGGCCGAGGCCGACGCGGCCGAGGGCGCGGACATCCTCATGGTCAAGCCGGGCCTGCCGTATCTCGACATCGTCCGCGACCTGCGCGACTCCTTCGACCTGCCCATCGCGGTCTACAACGTGAGCGGCGAGTACAGCATGGTCAAGGCCGCCGCGGCCAAGGGCTGGATCGACGAACGCCGCATCGTGCTGGAGACCCTCACCGCGTTCAAGCGCGCCGGGGCCGACCTCATCCTCACCTATCACGCCGAGGACGCCCTCGGCTGGCTGGACAAATAGCATGAGCGAACACGCCGCCAAGGGCGTTCCCTTCGAGCATTCCGGGCATCCGGGCGGCCATCCGCACGGCGCGGCCAAGGGCGGGGTCCCGCAGCTGCGGCTCATCGCCTGGGAAGTGACCCGGTCCTGCAACCTGGCCTGCAAGCACTGCCGCGCCGAGGCCCATCCCGAGCCCTACGAGGGCGAATTGACCACGGCCGAGGCCAAGGCCCTCATCGACACCTTTCCCGAGGCCGGGAGCCCGATCATCATCTTCACGGGCGGCGAACCGCTCATGCGCCACGACCTGTTCGAGCTCATCCCCTACGCCAAGTCCAAGGGCCTCCGGTGCGTGCTGGCGCCCAACGGCACCCTGCTCACGGCCGAGAACGCGGCGCGCATCAAGGAGGCGGGCATCGAACGCTGCTCCATCTCCATCGACGCGCCCGACGCCGCGGGCCACGACGCCTTCCGCGGGGTGCCCGGGGCCTTCGAGGCCTCTTTGCGGGGCATCGGGCACTTGAAATCCGTGGGCCTGGAGTTCCAGATCAACACCACGGTGACCAAGGACAACCTCCACCAGTTCAAGGACATCTTCCACCTGGCGGAGGACCTGGGCGCCTCGGCCTGGCACATCTTCCTCCTGGTGCCCACGGGCCGCGCCGCGGAACTCGGGGCCCAGGTCATCACGGCCCAGGAATACGAGGACGTGCTCAACTGGTTCTACGACTTCCGCAAGACCACCAAGATGCAGCTCAAGGCCACCTGCGCGCCCCACTACCACCGCATCCTGCGCCAGCGGGCCAAGGCCGAGGGCGTGCCGGTGAACTTCGAGACCTTCGGCCTGGACGCCGTGAGCCGCGGCTGCCTGGGCGGGGTGGGCTTCTGCTTCATCTCCCACGCAGGGATAGTCCAGCCCTGCGGCTACCTGGACCTGTTCTGCGGCGACGTGCGCAAGACCCCGTTCCCGGAGATCTGGCGCTCCTCACCGCAGTTCCTGAACCTGCGCAATCCCAAGGTCTACGAGGGCAAGTGCGGGGTCTGCGAGTACGAGAAGGTCTGCGGCGGGTGCCGGGCGCGGGCCCAGACCATGCGCGGCCACTATCTGCGCGAGGAGCCGCTCTGCTCCCACACGCCGATCAATCTGAAATAAAGGTCAATTTGACGGCGCAGCTTCAAGACCGGCGAGATATTCCCGAGCAACGCGCGGTAATTCAGCCCGTTGCCGAATATCAAAACGCGGAGCCCGCAAATCAAACATTACTGCCGCTTTTAGAAACTTTTTATTTTCAAGCCGGAGCAAACAAAGAACCAGGTGTGATTCAAAAATATCGATCATCCCCTCATCAACAAGATCATCCAAATTTCTGCACACAGAAATAAACGCATTCATTCGCCCCTGGATGGACAGGATTCCATTATCGGGGACGTTTTTCTCGATTATATCAGCAGCCTCTCTAGCTTGAATGAATTGATCTTCACTAATATCGTCAGGATCAATGTCGGATGCTATTTTACTTATAAACGCTGCGAGTGAAGATATCCTGCGATTCTCCCCATGCTGCTTTTTTCTTAAAAGTGATGCAGAATAACCTAAGCTTGCCAATATGATCCCGCCTATCACCTTTATAAAGAACAGCTCAGCATAATTTATTCTGTGATATTTCTGAGATAACAGAACTACAACTAGGCAGTTTAATATGCCAACGATGCATCCTCTAAGCAAAGCATTTTTATAGCCTCTTGAGAACCAGGCAAAAGGGATGGCCAGCCAGAGGACAGGATCGAGCATCGTGCCTAATATCTCGGCTGCAAATCCCAGGACCTCGCGCATACTCCCTCCCTGCGGCTTGCTCGCCGCTATTGAGGACGACAGTCCTGTAGGCTGACGCTATGATTCAGCGTGAAATCGACAGCCTGGCCAGGTCCTTTTCCAGGTCCGCGTAGATCGCGCTCACGGCCTGGCGCAGGGCCGCCACCAGGTCCTTGGGCTCGGCCCCGGCCACGGCCACCTCGCGGCGGTAGTCGCGGGAGAAGAGCATGGCCATGCCCGGGTCCCCCTCGTCCAGCAGCAGGAACTGCATCTCCACCACGGCCTTGCCGGGCTTTTCCGAATAGTCCCCGCAGAACACCGCGGCGTTGGACTCCAGGGTCAGGTCCGGCCGCACCAGGCTGCCCGCGTCCAGGACCCGGGCGAACAGCCCGGAGCGGTCCAGCCACTGGCGCAGGTCCTGGGTGAGCATCTGGGACGGGGGCACGAAAAACAGGTTGTAGTAGTCCGAGGCGAACCCGGACGGGCCCGTGCGGTAGACCAGTTCGCGGCCCTCGTAGCGCGGCGAGACCTGCACCCGCCGCACGGCCAGGACCGGCGCGCCGGACTTGGGGGCCTGGGTCCCGGCCCGCTGGACCTCCAGGTCGAAGTAGCGCTTCTCCACCGGGGGGCGCTTGAGCGCCGAGCCCACGCAGCCGACCGTGAACACCAGGGCCAGCACGGCCAGGGCCAGGAATTTCGCGCGTCTGTTCATGGATTCTCCGGGGTCACCTTGGCGGGGGGTTGGCCGAAAATCATGCCCGCGGGATAGCGCTTGGCCTCGCCGGAGAGTTCCCGAAGGTTCTCCAGCACGCCGCGGGTGTCCTCCACGATGCCTTCGATGTTGGCCTGCTGCCCGGCCACCAGGGCGTTGACCCGTCCCAGCAGGGAATGCAGGCGGGCCGCGGCCGCGCGGATGTCGTCAGCCGAGCTGTTGACGTTCTTGAGGGTCTTGCCGAACCCGGCCAGGCTGGCCTGCATCTCGGGGCTGGCCAGGGTCTTCTCGATGGTCTCGCTGGTGCGCTTGATGCTCTCCGAGGCCTCGCGCATGGAGGCCGCGATGGCCAGCACGTTGTCCCCGGCGCTCTCCACGATCCTGTCCACGCCCTTGGCCGCACGCGAGGCGTTGCTGATGAAGGAGTCGAACTCGGGCCGGCCCAGCAGATCGTTGACCCGGTCGATGGCCTTGCCCAGCTCCTCCATGTTGCGGGCCAGCATCTTGCCCACCCCCTGCTTGTCCCCGCCCTTGACGAACTGGGACAGGCTGGCGGTGATGGCCTTCACGTCGCCGATGATCGCCTCCAGGTCCTGCTTGTTCAGGGCGCCCAGGGTGTCGCTCAGGCGCGCCACGGCCTCCTCCACCTTGGAGAGCGTGCTCGGCGCGGCCGGGATGTAGAGGTACTGCGGCTCCCAGCTGATGGCCAGGGGCGGATTGGTCTTGGGGTCCACGTAGTCGATGCCCAGGTAGAGCTGGCCGGTGAGGCCCAGGGAGATGGGCCGCACCCGCAGGCCCCGCTCGATCTCGTCGCGCAGGGCCCGGGCCAGATCCTCCTTGGGGATGTTGCCGAACTGGCGGGGCTCGATCTCGCACTCCACGAGCACATAGCGGTACTTGGTGTTGAAGAAGTCGGCATACTTGTCCGCGACGAAGCCGATGCTCGACACCGTGCCCACCTTCACGCCCCGGTACTTCACCGGCGAGCCCACCTCCAGGCCGTTGACCGACTCGTTGAGGTAGGTCTCCAGGTGATAGACCCGCTTGAAGAAGCTCCCGGCCCCCAGGACCACCACCATGAGCACGAACAGGGAGCTGCCGATGATCAGGAACAGACCCAGCTTGAAGGTGTTGATGCGGCCGCTCATGTGACCTCCGCGCCCGCGGCCTCCCGCAGGAAGAACTGGCGCACCAGGGGGTTGTCCGAAGAGTCGCGCAGCTCGCGCGGATCGCCCTGGGCCACGATGCCCTGGGTCTTCTTGTCCAGCATGATCACGGTGTCGGCAATGGAGAAGATGCTCGGCAGCTCGTGGGAGACCACCACGAAGGTCACGCCCAGGGAGCGCGACAGGCTGCGGATGAGCTCGTCCAGGCCCGCGGAGGTGATCGGGTCCAGGCCCGCCGAGGGCTCGTCCAGGAAGAGCACCTCCGGGTCCAGGGCCATGGCCCGGGCGATGGCCGCGCGCTTCTGCATGCCGCCGGAGAGCTCCGAGGGCATGTGCCCGGAGAAGTCCTCCAGGCCCACCAGGGAGAGCTTCATGCGGGCCACGAAGTCGCGGGCCGCGGACGGCAGGTCGGTGAACTCCTCCAGGGGCAGGCGCACGTTCTCCAGGAGCGTCATGGAGCCGAACAGGGCCCCGCCCTGGTACATGACCCCGATGCGCCGCAGGATGGCCTCGCGGTCCTGGCCGTCCTCGCGGTCCATGCGCAGGGTCCCGCCGCGGTCCGGGAAGGCGTAGGCGATGCTCCCCGAGGCCGGGCGGTAGAGCCCGATGAGGTGCTTGAGCACCGTGCTCTTGCCGCAGCCCGAGCCGCCCAGGATGACGAAGATCTCGCCCCGGCGCACGTCAAAGCCGATGTCCCGGACAATGACCCGGGGGCCATAGGCGCAGGTCAGGTTGCGCACGCTGATGGCGATGTCCAGGGCGGGCTCGGTCACGGCGCCCCCTCATATCCCCAGGTAGTAGAAGGACACGGCGAAAACCCCGTCGGTCACGGCGATGAGGATGATGCCCGAGACCACCGCGCTGGTGGTGGACTGGCCCACGGCCCCGGCCCCGGTCCCGGTCTGGAGCCCGCGCAGGCAGCCCACTCCGGCCACCAGCAGGCTGAAGATCAGGGCCTTGAACAGTCCGCCCAGGAAGTCGGTCATGTCCAGGTTGGTGAAGACCCGCGAGGTGTAGGTGGCCATGGGAAACTCCAGGGAGAGCATGACCACGGCCCCGCCCACCAGGCTGGCGAAATTGAAGAACAGGACCATGATCGGCATCATGGCCGCGGCGGCCAGGACCTTGGGGGCCACCAGGAAGCGCACCGGGTCCAGGCCCATGGTCAGCAGCGCGTTGACCTCCTCGTTGACCTTCATGGTCCCGATCTCGGCGGCAAAGGCCGAGCCCGAGCGTCCGGCCAGGAGGATGGCCGTGACCAGGCCGCCCAGCTCCCGGAACATGACCAGGCCGAGCATGTTGGGCACGAAGATCTGGGCCCCGAAGCGCTCCAGGCTCATGGCCGACTGGAAGGCCATGATCAGGCCCATGAGGAAGCCGATGAGCAGGACGATGGGCAGGCTCTCGGCCCCGGCCCGCTCGCAGGTGAGCAGCGTGTCCTTCCAGCGCACCCGGCGCGGATGGCGGGCGGCGAAGCACAGCGCCAGGGTGCATTCGCCCACAAAGGCGACCATCTGGCGCAGGTCGCGGCCCAGGGCCAGGCCGGCCAGGCCCACGCGCGCCACCCAGGAGGTCTCCCCCCAGGCCCCGGCCGGGGCGGATTTGAGCCGATCCGGGTTGTAGAGGTCCACAAGCCGCCGGTAGCGTTCCGGCAGGCCGCGCAGCTCCATCCCGCCGCCCTGGGCCTCCTTGTCCAGGCGCAGCTTGAGCAACAGCCCGATGCCCGCCCCGTCCAGGCCCTGCACGGCCGAGAGGTCGGCCACCAGCCGGCGCACCTCCCTGGCCCCGGCCCGCGCCAGGACCTCGTCCCAGGACCGGCCCAGGCCATAGACATCCAGCCGCCCGGCAAAGGACAGGACCAGGCCGTCCGGAGCCAGCGGGCTGTAGTCGATGCGCAGGGCGGCGGTCTTGTCCATGAAAAGTCCGCGATGTGAATGGGTTGGAGAATGCCGTGCCTGACTCTTCTAGCCCATCCCACCTGGAAAGGCAAAGGCGGGCTCTTGACAAAATCCATGGTCCAGAACAAAATTCTTAAAACAGAGGTATTGACGAATGATCGACAAAAAAGACCATGATATTTTGACGATTATTCAGGGTGACGGCCGCATCGCCAATGCCGAGATCGCCCGGCGCGTGGGCATGGCCCCCTCGGCCGTGCTCGAGCGCATCCGCAAGCTGGAGAAGCGCGGGGTGATCCAGGGCTACGAGGCCCTGCTCGAGCCCAAGGCCCTGGGCCAGCGGCTCACGGCCTTCACCGCGGTGCACGTGGCCGAGGCCGTGGGCTCCACCGAGACCGGCCGGCGCCTGGCCGAGGTGCCCGGAGTCCTGGAGGTCCACTACACCGCGGGCCAGGACTCCTACCTGGTCAAGGTCCGCGCCGAGGACCCCCAAGGGCTCCAGCACATCCTCCAGCAGTTCGGCTCCATCCCCGGGGTGCGCGACACCCGCACCACCGTGGTCCTGGCAACCATCAAGGAATCCCGGCAGCTGCCCCTGGCCGCCCTGCCGGACGAGGAGTAGAGGTCATGACCCTGGACACGACCGCCCTGGAGCCGCGCATCCTGGCCCGGGGCAAGGAATTCTTCGCGAGCATCGCGGGCGAGGCCCCGTCCATCTTCAACAAGGGCTGGTGGACCGGCAAGGTCATGGACTGGGCCATGAAGAACGAGGCCTTCAAGGTCCAGATGTTCCGCTTCGTGGACGTGCTGCCCTACCTGAACACCTCCAGGTCCCTGTCCCGGCACATCGAGGAATACTTCGCCGGCGAGAACTCGGGCGACATCCCGGACGTGCTCAAGTGGGGCGCGTCCAAGACCGGCTTCGCCGGAGGCCTGGTGGCCAAGGTCCTGCACAAGACCATCCGCTCGAACATCGAGGGCATGGCCCGCCAGTTCATCATCGGCGAGACCGCGTCCGAGGCGGTCAAGGGCATCCGCAAGCTGCGCAAGGACGGCTTCGCCTTTGTCATCGACCTCCTGGGCGAGGCCACCATGAGCGAGGACGAGGCCGAGGCCTATCTCCGGGGCTATCTCGAGGTGCTCCGGGCCCTCCGGGACGAGCAGGAAAAATGGGCGGCCCTGGACGCCGACGGTTCCCTGGACTGGGGCCACGCGCCCAAGGTCAACGTGGCCGTGAAGCCCTCGGCCTTCTTCTCCCAGGCCAGGCCCGCGGACATCGAGGGCTCGGTGGCCGGAATCATGAAGCGCATCGAGCCCATCTACCGCCTGGTCCAGGAGATGGGCGGGTTCCTGTGCATCGACATGGAGCAGCTCCGCTACAAGGAGATGACCGTGGAGCTGTACAAGCGCCTGCGCGCGGCCCCGGAGCACCGCCACTACCCGCACCTGGGCATCGTGTTCCAGTGCTACCTCAAGAGCACGGAGCAGGACGTGGCCGACCTCCTGGCCTGGGCCCGGGCCGAAAACCTCCCGGTGTCCATCCGCCTGGTCAAGGGCGCGTACTGGGACTACGAGACCGTGCTGGCCAAGCAGAACGACTGGGACGTGCCGGTGCAGACCATCAAGGCCGAGACCGACGCGGCCTATGAGCGCATCGCCCGCCGCATCCTGGAGAACCAGGACATCTGCCACTTCGCCTGCGCCTCGCACAACGTGCGGACCATCTCCGCGGTGCTGGAAACGGCCAAGGCCCTGAACGTGCCCGAGGAGCGCTACGAATTCCAGGTGCTCTACGGCATGGCCGAGCCCGTGCGCAAGGGCCTGCGCAACGTGGCCCGCCGCGTGCGGCTCTACTGCCCCTACGGCGACCTCATCCCGGGCATGGCCTATCTCGTGCGCCGGCTCCTGGAGAACACGGCCAACGAGTCCTTCCTGCGCCAGAGCTTCGCGGACCAGGCCGACCTGGCCCGGCTCCTGGAGGACCCGGCGGTCACGGCCCGGCGCGAGGCCGAGGCCCTGGCCGCCAGGCCCCGGCGCAAGCGGCCCGGGCTCGCGGGCCTCCAGGGCGAACTCCCGGCCTTCGCCAACTTCCCGGCCGCGGACTTCACCATCCCGGCCACGCGCGAGGGCTTCCGCCAGGCCCTTGCGGCCGTGCGCACGGACTTCGGCCGCACCCTGCCCCTGTTCATCGACGGCCGCGAGACGGCCACCTCCGACCTCCTGGACTCCTACAACCCGGCCAGGCCCGGAGAGATCGTGGCCAAAGTCTGCCAGGCCGGCACCGCCGAGGTGGACCAGGCCGTGGCCGCGGCCAAAAAGGCCTGGCTCTCCTGGCGCGACAAGGACCCGAAACAGCGCGCCCAGTATCTGCTGGACGCCGCGGCCGCCGCCCGGGCCCGCGTCTTCGAGCTGTCCGCGCTCCAGGTCCTGGAGGTGGGCAAGCAGTGGGACCAGGCCTGGGCCGACGTGGGCGAGGCCATCGACTTCCTGGAATACTACGCCCGCGAGGCCATCCGCCTGGGCGATCCCCGGCGCATGGGCCGGGCCCCGGGCGAGCTGAACCACTACTTCTACCAGGGCAAGGGCGTGGCCGGGGTCATCGCGCCCTGGAACTTCCCCCTGGCCATCAGCGTGGGCATGGTTTCTGCGGCCATCGTTTCCGGCTGCCCCGTGGTCTACAAGCCCTCGGGCCTGTCCTCGGCCATCGGCTGGAACCTGGTGGAACTCTTCCGCCAGGCCGGACTGCCCGCCGGGGTCTTCAACTTCGTGCCGGGCCGCGGCTCGGTCATGGGCGACCACCTGGTGGAGCACCCGGACGTGGCGGTCATCGCCTTCACCGGGTCCATGGAGGTGGGCCTGCGCATCCAGGAAAAGGCGGCGCACGTCCGGCCCGGCCAGGAGCAGTGCAAGAAGGTCATCGCCGAGATGGGCGGCAAGAACGCCATCGTCATCGACGACGACGCGGACCTGGACGAGGCCGTGGGCGGGGTCCTCTCCTCGGCCTTCGCCTTCCAGGGCCAGAAGTGCTCGGCCTGCTCCCGGGTCATCGTGCTCGACGAGATCTACGACCGCTTCGTGAACCGGCTCAAGGCCGCGGCCGAGTGCCTGTCCATCGGCCCGTCCGAGGACCCGGCCCACTTCATGGGCCCGGTGGTGGACCGCGCGGCCCGCGACAACGTCATGAAGTACATCGCCATTGCCGAGTCCGAGGGCAAGGTCCTGGTGAAGCGCACCGACGCGCCCGCCGGGGACTGCTACGTGCCCCTGACCATCGTGGAAGGCATCCGGCCGGAACACCGCATCGCCCAGGAAGAGGTCTTCGGCCCGGTGCTGGCGGTCCTGCGCGCCCGGGACTTCGACGAGGCGCTCGCCATGGCCAACAGCACGCGCTTCGCCCTCACCGGCGCGGTGTACAGCCGCAGCCCGCTGCACCTGGAGCAGGCCCGCCGCGAGTTCCGCGTGGGCAACCTGTACCTGAACCGGGGCTCCACCGGGGCCATGGTCGAACGCCAGTCCTTCGGCGGGTTCAAGATGTCCGGCGTGGGCTCCAAGTCCGGCGGCCCGGACTACCTGCTCCAGTTCATGGACCCGCGCGTGGTCACGGAAAACACCATGCGCCGGGGGTTCGCGCCCATCGAGCAGGACGACGACTGGGTGGATTAGCCGGCTTCGCCGGATTCACGAACACGCAAAGAAAGCCGTGCCGCAAAAGAAGGCGGGAGGAAAACCTCCCGCCTTCTTGTTTTCCGTAAAACCGGCGAAGCCGGGTCAGCCCGCGCAGGCCGTCAGGAAAATCTTGTGCCGCTCGCCATAGGGCGGGAAATTGAAGAAGGCCGAGCCCGAAACGAGCACGTCCGCGCCCGCGCCCACGATGTCCGCGCAGTTCTCCGGGGTCACCCCGCCGTCCACCTGGATCAGGGTGCGCGCGCCGCTGACCCGGATCATGGTCTTGAGCTCGCGGATCTTGTCCAGGCTGAAGGGGATGAAGGACTGGCCGCCGAAACCCGGGTTCACGCTCATGACCAGCACCAGGTCCAGCTGGGGCAGGAGGTACTTCACGGCCTCCGCCGGGGTGGCCGGATTGAGCGCCACGCCGACCTTCTTGCCGGCCTTGGCGATCATGTCGCAGACCCGCTCCAGGTGCACCGTGGCCTCGGCGTGCACGCAGATGAGGTCGGCCCCGGCCGCGGCGAAGTCCGCGATGTAGCGCTCGGGCCGCTCGATCATGAGGTGGGTGTCGAAAAAGAGCGTGCTGCCCTTGCGCATGGCCTGGATCACGGGCGGGCCGAAGGTGATGTTCGGCACAAAGGCCCCGTCCATGACGTCCAGGTGCACCCAGGAGACGCCCGCGGTCTGGAGCGCGTTGAGTTCCTCGGCCAGGCGCGAGAAGTCCGCGGAGAGCAGCGAGGGGGAGAGGATCACGTCGGCCATTGGGTCCTCCTAGGCATCGTCCATGGCGAAATCCACCTTGATCTTGAACATCTTCGAGGCCGGCAGGTTCAGGATCGGGATGCCGGTCTTCTCGGTGATCCCGGCCAGGGTGGATTCCACGTTGTCCCAGTCCGGCCCGATGTAGGTGAACCAGACATTGAACTCGTGGCGGCGCAAATAGTTGTGGGTCACGCCCGGGTGCCGGTTGACCTCGGCCACAAAGGCCTCGAGCCGGTCTTCGGGCACCTTGGCGGCGCAGAGCGTGGAGCGCCAGCCCAGGCTGCGCGAGCCGAAATTGGCCCCCACGCGCCGGATCACGCCCCGCTGGCGCAGGGCCCGCACGCGGGCCAGGACCTCGGCCTCGGTGAGGCCCAGTTCGCGGCCCACCTCGGCGTAGGGCCGCGGCGTGAGCGGAAAGCCGGACTGGATCAGGTCGAGGATCTGCTTGTCTTGGGAATCCATGAAACCTCCGGGGTCCCCAGACAAGTACGTTTTCGGGCCGGGGATTGTCAACGCGCGGGCTTGGCGCGGAGGGTCCTGCTGGGCTACACTGCCCCCATGCGCAACGACGACCGTCCCCCCAGCAAATCCCAGAAGAAACGCGAGATGAACGCCCTCCAGGACCTGGGCTCGCGCCTCCTGGAGTTCTCGGCCGAGGCCCTGGAACGCATCGACATGCCCGAGGACCTCAAGCGCGCCGTGCGCGAGGCCAAGGCCATGAAGAGCCACGAGGCCAAGCGCCGCCAGATGCAGTTCATCGGCGCGCTCATCCGCCAAGCCGACCCCGAGCCCATCCGCCGGGCCCTGGAGCTCAAGGACCAGGGCCAGCTCCAGGACGCCCGCGCCTTCCAGCGCCTGGAGATCTGGCGTGACGGACTCCTGGCCGGAAATGCGGACACGGCCAAGGATATCCTCGCGGCCTGCCCGGACGCGGACATGAAGCGACTGGAACGGCTCACGACCGAGGCCCGACGCGAAAAGGAAAAAAACCTGCCGCCCAAGGCCTTCCGGGCCCTGTTCCGGGCCCTGCGCGACCTGGCCCCGGAGGGCTGATCCGCCCTTGACGCGGCCCGTGGCGGTCTTATCTTCCCGGAGTTCTCTCTCCCCAACGCAAGGAGCATTGCCGTGAAACACGAATACGAAGGCGTCGTCACCGAACTGGAAGACCACGCCTGCCCGCACTGCAACAAGCCCCTGGAGCCCTGGGTGGGCCCCCCGGGCTCGGGCTGGAACGTGATCCTGGTCTGCAACAACAACGAGTGCCCGCACTACAAGGGCTCGGACAAGGACATCATCAACAAGCGCGATGATTCCAACCTGGGCTGCCGCTATGCGGAAAACCCGGAGAACGGCTACAAGCCCTTCAATCTCCTGGCCGTCTGCCGCTGATCCTCGCATTCCCCGGGGGCGGGCAAACCGCCCCCGGCCTTTCCATTTCCCGCGTGTTCCCTTTCCCGGGCAGAGGTGCTAGGGCTTCTCTCCCGGACCGACAGCGCCGGACAAGGAGTTCCCGGTGACGCCCCGCACGCGCGCTCTGCTCCCTCTGCTGGCCCTGGTCAGCGCCTCGACCATCTGGGCCAGCTCCTTCGTGGCCCTCAAGGTGGCCTTCCAGATCTACGACCCCATGGTCGTGATCTTCGGCCGCATGCTGGTGGCCAGCCTCTGCTTCCTGCCGGGCTGGAAGACGCTGCGCGCGGGCTTCGCCTACCGCAAGGGCGACTGGAAGCCGCTGCTGTTCATGGCCGTGTGCGAGCCGGGCCTGTACTTCATCTTCGAGGCCCTGGCCATCAAGAACACCGACGCCTCCCAGGCGGGCATGATCACGGCCATGCTGCCCCTGCTGGTGGCCGTGGCCGCCCGCTTCTTCCTCAAGGAGCGCATCTCGCCCCGGACCCTGGGCGGGTTCGGCCTGGCCATCGCCGGGGCGGTCTGGCTCTCGGCCGCGGCCCAGGCCAGCGCCACCTCGCCCCACCCGGCCCTGGGCAACTTCATGGAGTTCCTGGCCATGGTCTGCGCCACGGGCTACATGATCTCGCTCAAGTCCCTGACCGCCCGCTACACCCCCTGGGTGCTCACGGCCATCCAGGCCTTTGTGGGCGCGATCTTCTACCTGCCCCTGGCCTGCGCGCCCTGGACCCCGGCGCCCACGCACCTCGACCCCCTGGGCCTGGCGGCCATCCTCTACCTGGGCGTGTGCGTGACCCTGGGCGGCTACGGGCTGTACAACTACGGCATGAGCAAGGTCCCGGCCAACCAGGCCTCGGCCTTCATCAACCTCATCCCGGTGTTGACCCTGTTCCTGGGCTGGGCCCTGCTGGGCGAGCGGCTCTCGTTTCCGCAGTACGCGGCCTCGGCCCTGGTGCTGGCGGGCGTGGTCCTGAGCCAGGACCGGCGTCAGGCCTGATCCAACGGCAGAAAAAGCGGTTCCGGCAGGACGCCCGGCCGGGCCTCGGCCAGGAGCGCGGCCACGGCCTCCTCGCCCTCGGCGCCCACGTCCAGGCTGAAGTGCGTGACAAAGGTGGCGATGTGCCGTTCGATCACGGACTGGTCCATTTCCTGGGCATGGCCGCGCACGTAGTCCCAGAGCCCGGGGGCCTCGTCCCTGGCCGACTCCAGGCTGGCCCGGATGGCCCGGTTCACGGCCCGGGCCGTGTCCAGGCCCAGGTCCCGGCGCACCGCGATGAGCCCCAGGGGCAGGGGCAGGTTCCTGCGCGACTCCCACCACTCCCCCAGGTCCGCCAGACAGTGCAGCCCCATGCTCTCGTAAACGAACCGGCCCTCGTGGATGACCACCCCGGCGTCCACCTGGCCCCGGGCCACGGCGGGCAGGACCTGGTCAAAGACCAGCTCCACGCGCTGGGCCGCGATGCCCGCCTCCTTGCAGACCAGGCCGAAGAGCAGGTTGCCCGTGGTGCGCGCCCCGGGAATGGCCACCCGGACGCGGTCCAGGCTCTGGATCGTGCGGGGCTCGCGGGCCACCAGCAGGGGCCCCACGCCCCGGCCCAAGGCCCCGCCCGCGCGCAGCAGGAGCCAGTGGTCCAGGAGCCCGGCGGCCGCGGCCACCGAAACCTTGCAGACATCGGCCCGGCCCTCGGCGGCCAGGCCGTTGAGCACTTCCACGTCGGCCAGCAGCGGCTCCAGGGCGAAGCCCGGCAGGGGCACGCGGCCCGAGACCAGGCCGTGGAAGATGAAGGTGTCGTTGGGACAGGGCGAGAAGCACAGGCGCAGAGTTTTCATTCAAACATCCCGGTTATTCCATAAGATACGATCACCATTGACAGCAACAGCCGTTGACCGTAGTGGAAATGACCACCCGGTCATTTCTAACCCGGACCCGGGTCCGGGGCAAGGAAAACCCATGCGCCAGGCCAGCGAGACCTTCGCCAATCTTCCCGAGGACAAGCGCCAGCGCGTGCTGGACGCGGCCATCGAGGAGTTCGCCGAGCACGGCTTCCAGGGCGCCAGCATGAACCGCCTGGCCGCCCGGCTGGCCATCGCCAAGGGCTCCATCTTCCAGTACTTCGGCAGCAAGGAAGGGCTGTTCGGCTTTGCCTTTGGCCGGGCCGTGGAGCTGTTCAAGGGGCCGCTCAAGGCCGCCCGGGAACGGGCCCGGGGCCAGGGCTTTTTCGAGGTCCTGCGCCAAAGCCTGCTGGCCGGCATGGAGTTCATCGCCAAGCATCCCCGCATCCACCGCATCTATCTGAAAATGTTGCACAACGAGGACTTCCCCCTGCGCGAGCGCGTGCTCGGCCAGGTGCGCGCCGCCTCGGCCAAGTACTTCCGGCCCCTGGTCCTGGAGGGCATCCGCCGCGGCGAGCTCCGGGCCGACCTGGACCCGGACCTGGCCGTGTACGTGCTGGACACGCTCCTGGACCGCTTTCTCCAGTCCCTGGCCGCCGCGCCCCTGGACGGCGGGCTGGGCGTGTTCGGCGCGGACCGGGCCACGGTGGAGCGCCGGGCCGCGGAGCTGGTGGAATTCCTGCGCAGGGGCCTGTCGGCCTGAGGAGGAGCATGTTCGACCTGAGCCGCTATAAACGCCTGGGCCTGGCCGATCTGGCCGAGCGGGCCCTGGCCGGGGAGCGCCTGAGCGCCGGAGACGGGCTCGCGCTCTTCGCCTGCCCGGACGTCACGGCCCTGGGCGCCCTGGCCCACCACCGCCGCGAGGCCCTGCACGGCCGCAAGGCCTTCTGGGTCCGCAACCGGCACCTCAACTACACCAACGTCTGCGTGAACCGCTGCGCCTTCTGCGCCTACCACCGCGATCCCGGCCAGGAGGGCGGCTTCACCCTCACGGTGCGCGAGGCCCTGACCAAGCTGGCCGCGGACAAGACCCCGCCGCGCGAAATCCACGTGGTCGGCGGCTGCCACCCGGGCCTGGGCCTGGACTATTTCGAGGAACTCCTGCGGGCCCTCAAGAAGGCCTATCCGCACGCCGCGCTCAAGTGCTTCACGGCCGTGGAGATCGCCCACTTCGCCCAGCTCGAGGGGATCACCACCCGCCAGGTGCTCCAGCGCCTGCAACAGGCCGGGCTGTCCATGCTCCCGGGCGGCGGGGCCGAGGTCTTTGCCGAAGCCGTGCGCACCAAGATCTGCCCGCGCAAGATCGACGCCCAGGGCTGGCTGCGCATCCACGGCGAGGCCCACGAGCTGGGCCTGTCCACCAACTGCACCCTGCTCTTCGGCCACCTGGAGAGCCGCGCCGACCGCGTGGACCACCTCCTGCGCCTGCGCGAACAGCAGGACCGGGCAGGGGGCTTCACCTGCTTCATCCCCCTGCCCTTCCTCACCGAGAACAGCCGCCTCAAGGTGGACCAGCCCCTGGACGGCCTGGAGGAGCTGCGGACCATCGCGGTGAGCCGCCTGCTCCTGGACAACATCCCCCACGTCAAGGCCTACTGGGTCATGCTCGGGGTCAAGCAGGCCCAGGCCGCGCTGTACTTCGGGGCCGACGACTTCGACGGCACCGTGATGGAGGAGAAGATCGGGCACACCGCCGGGGCCGATTCCGAGCAGGCCCTGGCCCGCCAGGACATCGAGGAGATGCTCGCGGGCTGCGGGCTCATCCCGGTGGAGCGCGACGCCCTGTTCCGGGAGGTGCGCTGATGGAACGCCTGGCCGCCAAGATCCTGCACAACGGCCGCCTGGACTTCGCCGAGGCCCGGCTGCTCTACGAGCAGGCCCCGCTCCACGAGCTGGCCCGGCTGGCCCACGCCGTGCGCCTCAAGAAGCACCCCGAGCCGGTGGTCACCTTTGTCTCGGACCGCAACATCAACTACTCCAACGTCTGCGTCTGCGGCTGCCGGTTCTGCGCCTTTTTCCGGGCCCCGGGCCAGGACGGCGGCTTCCTGCTGACCCGCGAGGAACTGGCCCAGAAGGTCGAGGAAACCCTGGCCCTGGGCGGGACCCAGGTGCTGCTCCAGGGCGGCCATCACCCGGACCTGCCCCTGTCCTGGTACGAGGACCTGCTGCGCTTCCTCAAGACCTACCCGATCCACGTGCACGCCTTCTCGCCCCCGGAGATCGCCCACTTCGCCCAGGTCGCGGGCCTGACCACGGCCGAGGTCATCGCCCGGCTCAAGGCCGCGGGCCTGGACTCCATCCCGGGCGGCGGGGCCGAGATCCTGGTGGACGAGGTGCGCCGCAAGATTTCCCCGCGCAAGTGCGGGGCGGACCAGTGGCTGGAGATCATGGAGCAGGCCCACGCCCAGGGCCTCAAGACCACGGCCACCATGATGTTCGGCCACGAGGAGACGCCCGGGCAGCGCCTGGAGCACCTCTTCGCCCTGCGCGCCTCCCAGGACCGCAGCGGCGGCTACACGGCCTTCATCCCCTGGACCTTCCAGCCCGCCAACACGGCCATCCCGGCCCGCCCCCTGGGGGCCGTGGAGTACCTGCGGCTCCTGGCGGTCTCGCGCCTGGTCCTGGACAACATCGAGAACATCCAGGTCTCCTGGGTCACCATGGGGCCCAAGATCGCCCAGCTGGCGCTGTTCTTCGGGGGCAACGACTTTGGCTCGACCATGATCGAGGAGAACGTGGTCCGGGCCGCCGGGGTGAGCTTCCGGCTCTCCCGGGAGGAGATCCGCCGCCTGGTGCAGGGCGCGGGCTTCACGCCCCGGCAGCGGCGCATGGACTACACCCTGCTGGAGAACACATGAGCCATCCCAGCGACGGCGTGCGCCTGGGCCGCATCGGCTATCTCAACGTGCTGCCCATCTACCATCCCCTGGAGTCCGGGCAGGTGCCCCACGGCTGCACCCTGGTCTCGGGCCCGCCCTCGTACCTCAACGCGCTCATGGCCGACGGCGGCCTGGACATCTCGTCCAACTCCTCCATCGAGTACGGCCGCAGGCCCGGCAACTACCTGCTCGTGCCGGACCTGGCCATCGGCAGCAAGGGCCCGGTGCAGAGCGTCCTGCTCCTGTGCCGGCGGCCCCTGGAGCGGCTGGAGGGCTCCACCATCCTGGTGAGCGCCCAGACCCACACCTCGGCCGTGCTCCTGCGCCTGCTGCTCCGGGACTACGTGCGGGTCAAGGCCGAGTTCGCCACCGGCGACGCCACCGCGGCCCTGGCCGCCGGAGAGCGGCCCGAGGCCATCCTGGCCATCGGCGACGAGGCCCTGACCCTGCGCCGCCACGGGGACTATCCGGTGCATCTGGACCTGGGCGAGGCCTGGCGGGAGTGGACCGGGCTGCCGTTCATCTTCGGGGTCTGGGTGGTGCGGCGGACGGCCTACGAGGCGCGGCCCGAGGCCATCACCGCGGCCTGCGCCGCGCTCCTGCGGGGCAAGGCCCTGGGGCGGGAACAGATGGAGCGCATCGTGGCCCTGACCGCGGCCCGGACCCCGCTCTCCGTGGCCGAGCTCCGGTCCTATTACGCCGGGCTGTCCTACGACCTGGGCGCCGAGGAGCGCCGGGGCCTGGCCCTGTTCTACGACCGGCTGGTGGACGCCGGCCTGCTGCCCGAGGCCCCCAGGCTGGAATTCCTGGACCTGGCAGCGGCCCAGCCCGCCTACTTGAAGTAGACCTTCACCTGGTTCGTGTGCAGGTCGCGGCGGCCCGGAGTGGGCTCGCCCGCGGTGATCACCACGCACTCGCCCGCGGCTACCAGGGCCGAGCGGTCCACGAACTGCTGGCAGCGGCCCAGGTGGCTCTCCGGCTTGGTGGCCACCTTGTGCGGAATGACCCCCCAGCTGAAGTTGAGCAGGCCCAGGGCCTCCCGGCCCGGGGTCAGGGCGTGGATGGGCTGGCGCGGCCGCCTGCCGCTGACCCGCTGGGCCGTGGTGCCCGAGCGGGTGTGGCAGACCAGGTGCTGGGCCCCGGTCTGCTCGGCCAGGAGGCAGGCGCAGTAGGCCAGGGTCCGCTCGGGATCGCCCTCCACCTCGGGCCGCTGCGGCCCGCCCGCCTGGGCCAGGGCGTAGGCCTCGGCCTGCTCGGCGATGTCGCGCATGGCCTGCACCGCCTCCACGGGCCAGCGGCCGATGGCCGTCTCCTCGGAGAGCATGACGCAGTCCGCGCCGTCCAGGATGGCGTTGGCCACGTCGGTGGTCTCGGCCCGCGTGGGCAGGGGGTTGGAGACCATGGACAGGAGCATCTGGGTGGCCACGATCACGGGCTTGTCCCGCAGGCGGCAGGCCTGGATGATCTGCTTCTGGATGATCGGCAGCTTGGACAGGGGGCATTCCTGGCCCAGGTCGCCCCGGGCCACCATGACCGCGTCGGCCACGTCCAGGATGCTCTCCAGGTTGTCCACGGCCTGCTGGCGCTCCAGCTTCACGATGATCGGAATCCAGCGGCGGCGGGCCTCGATCTCGGCCTTCAGGTCGCGCACGTCCTGGGCGTTCTGGACAAAGGACAGGGCCGCGGCGTCGATGCCCGCGTCCAGGGCCTCCTGGATGTCCGTGCGGTCCTTGGCCGTGAGCGCCGGAATGATGATGCTCTTGCCCGGGAACACGATGCCCTTGTGCGAGGTGAGCAGCCCGGGGTTCAGGGCCGTGATCTCGAACAGCTCGTCCGGGATGAGCACGCGGGTCACGCTGAACTGGAGCATGCCGTCGGAGAGGTTCACGGGCATGCCCGCGGCCAGTCCGGCCAGGAGCTCGGGCTGGTCCAGGGAGATGAACGGGCCTTCGCCGGGCAGCTTGGCCCCGCGGCCCGGCAGGCCGAGATACGCGGTCCCGCCCTTCTCGATGTTCAGCGGCGATCCGGCCACTTCGCCGATGCGCAGCTTGGGGCCCGAGAGGTCGGCCATGACCGTGAGGGCCAGGCCGGTTTCCCGCTCCAGGGCGCGGATGTTCCGGATCACCGGCACAAAGGCCTTGGCCCCGCTGTGCGAGAAGTTCAGCCGGAAGACCCGGACCCCGGCGTCCACCAGGGCCCGCATGACCTCGGGGTTCTTGGTGGCGGGACCCACGGTGGCGACGATCTTGGTGCGCATGACGGCCTCCTGGGCGAAGACTCGCCCCTATGTTCCGCAAAATAGCAGGAAAGCGGCGACGGAGACAACCGCCGCCGTGTCACGAATCAGGGCGCGGCGAGGAGGAAGGCTGCCAGGGCCCGGGCCGCGGGCGTCAGGGTGCGGCCCTTGCGGGTGGCCAGATGGAACTGGCGGCGCAGGTCCAGGGGCAGGGTGAAGGCCACGAACTCACCGCGCTCCAGGCCCTCCCGGGCCGCCAGCCCGGAAACCACGCCCAGGCCCATGCCCGCGCGCACACAGCGCAGCACGGCCTCGGTGCTCTCCACCAGGGCCGCCACCCGCAGGTCGCCGCAGGACAGGCCCAGGGACTTGAGGGCCAGGTCAAAGGAGCGCCGGGTGCCCGAGCCCTCCTCGCGCAGGACCCAGGGCAGCGCGGCCAGGCGCCGCGGATCGTCCGGGGCCGTGCGGGCCAGCTCCGGCGGGCCGATGACCAGGATCTCGTCCGCCAGGAGGGGTTGCAGCTCCAGCTCGGGCTGGCCGAAATCCGCGCCGATCACGCCCAGGGCCAGGCTGCCGTCGGCCACCTGGGCGGCGATGCTCGCGGAATCGCCCACCACGAGCCGCAGCCGGACCTCGGAATGGCGGATGACGAAGGCGGCCAGACGCTCGGGCAGGATGTAGTGGGCCGGGATGCTGCTGCCGCCCACCAGGATCTCGCCGGCCACGCGGTTCTGCAGGAGCAAAATCTCGTTCACGGCCGCGTCCAGGCGGGTGAAGACCTCACCCGCGGCGGCATAGAGCACCTCGGCGGCCTGGGTCGGCAGCACGGAACGGCCCAGGCGATCGAAGAGCAGCGTGCCCAACTCCTCCTCCAGGGCGGCCACATGGGCGCTCACCGTGGGCTGGGACAGGTACAGGGCCTCTCCGGCGCGGGAAAAGCTGCGGGTCTCATAGACCTTGGCAAAGGCCTGCAATTTCCGGAAATCCATGTCTGCCGCCGATTTGATAGATATTATCTATAGCATAAGAAACAAAAAGGGCAGGCTCGCGCCTGCCCTTTCGGAATCTACTCAGCCTTGTCTTCGGCAGGCGCAGCCTTCTTCTTGGGCGCGGCCTTCTTCTTGGGCTTTTCCTCGCCCTCGGCGGCGGCCTTCTTGGGCGCAGCCTTCTTCTTGGGCTTTTCCTCGCCCTCGGCAGCGGCCTTCTTGGGCGCAGCCTTCTTGGCCGGGGCCTTCTTGGCCGGAGCCTTGGACTCGGCGGCCTCGGCGGCCGGAGCGGCCGGGGCCTCGGCGGCCTTCACCACGCGCTTGGTCAGCTCGATGAGGACCATGGGCGCGGAGTCGCCGGACCGCGGCAGGGACAGACGGATGATGCGGGTGTAGCCCCCCTTGCCGCCGGCGTAGCGCGGTCCGATGTCGGTGAAGAGCTTCTGGACCATCTGGTGGTTGTTGAGGACCTTGTAAGCCTCGCGGCGGGCATGCAGGTCATCGCGCAGGGCCAGGGTGATCAGCTTGTCCACCACGGAACGCAGATCCTTGGCCTTGGCCTCGGTGGTGCGGATGGCCTCGTAGGTCAGAAGCGCCCGGGCCATGTTGCGGAACATGGCGATGCGGTGCGAGGAGCTCCTGTTGAACTTGCGGCCGGACTTTCTATGCCTCATTTTTCTCTTTCCTCTTCAACCATTCCTGGTATTTCTTGTCGAAATCCTCGACGCTCATGCCGAAGCGCAGCCCCATGTTGTCCAGAACGCGGCGGATCTCGTCCAGGGACTTGCGGCCGAAGTTCTTGGTCTTGAGCATGGCCTGCTCGGTGCGCTGGACCAGCTCGCCCACCAACTGGATGTTGGCGGCCTTGAGGCAGTTGGTGGCGCGCACCGAAAGCTCCAGCTCGTCAATGCCCTTGAACAGGTTGGGATTGAGGTCCGAACCGCCCTCCGAGGACTTCTCGGTCTCGGAGGAAAGCTCGTCGAAGTTGATGAACACCGAGAGCTGGTCCTTGAGGATCTTGGCGCTGTAGGCGCAGGCGTCCTCGGGGGACACCGAGCCGTCGGTCCAGACCTCCAGAAGCAGCTTGTCGTAGTTGGTCATCTGGCCGACGCGGGCCTGCTCCACGGTGTAGGCGACCTTGCGCACCGGGGAGTAGCTGGCGTCCAGGGTGATCAGCCCGATGTCCTCGGTGAGGCCTTCGTGCATCTCGGCGGGCACGTAGCCCTTGCCCATGCGCACTTCCAGCTCCATCTTGAGCGGCCGGTCCTCGGTCAGGGTGGCGACGACCTGGTCGGGATTGAGGATGCGGACGTTCTGGTTCTCCTTGATCATGGACGCGGTCACCGGGCCCTTGGTCTTGGCCTCGAGGACCAGGATCTGGGGCTCGGTGTTGGTCATGGCCAGGCGCACCTGCTTCAGGTTGAGGACGATCTCGGTGACGTCCTCGTGCACGCCCTGCACCGTGGTGAACTCATGGTGCACTCCCTCGATGCGGGCGGCGACGATGGCCGCGCCCTGGAGCGAGGAGAGCAGGACCCGGCGCATGGCGTTGCCGATGGTGGTGGCAAAGCCGCGCTCCAGGGGTTCGCACACGAACTTGCCGTAGGTGTCCGTGGACTTGGGATCCCGCACCAACTGCTCAGGCCGAACCAGCTCCGACCAGTTTCTGGTGTTGATCAGCTTGTCGCCGTGTTGAATGAGCATGCGGAAACCTACGCTTGTTTATTTGGAGTACAGCTCGACAATGAGGTGCTCGTTGATCGGGAACTGGATGTCCTCGCGGACGGGCATGGCCTTGACCGTGCCCTTGAAGTTGGCCCCGTCGGACTCCAGCCAGGACGGGCAACCCCGCCGGGCGATGACTTCCTGGGCCTCCATGATGACCGGGACCTTGCGGCTCTCCTCACGGACTTCGATGACGTCGTTGGCCTTGACCAGGAGCGACGGCACGCTCACGCGCCGGCCGTTGACCTTGAACAGGCCGTGGCCCACGAGCTGACGGGCCTGGTCGCGGGAGTTGGCGAAGCCCAGGCGGTAGATGACGTTGTCCAGGCGGCGCTCCAGGAGGATGAGCAGATTGGCGCCGGTGACGCCCTTCTGGGCCTCGGCGCGCTCGAAGTAGGTGTGGAACTGCCCTTCGAGCAGGCCGTACATGCGGCGCACCTTCTGCTTCTCGCGCAGCTGCACGGCGTAGTCGCTCATCTTCTTGCGCAGCCGACCGGCCCCGCCGGGGGCGTAGGGGCGGCGCTCATAGGCGCATTTGTCGGTGTAGCAGCGGTCGCCTTTGAGGAAGAGCTTCTGCGCTTCGCGGCGGCACAGCCGACATTTGGCTTCAGTGTATCTGGCCAAGGGAATCCCTCCTTGCTCTTACACCCGGCGCCGCTTGGGAGGACGGCAGCCGTTGTGGGGGATGGGGGTGATGTCGCGGATGAAGCTGACCTTGAACCCGGCATTGTTGATGGCGCGCATGGCCGCCTCGCGTCCGGCCCCCGGGCCCTTCACGAAGACGCCCACGGTGCGCATGCCGTGCTCCTGGGCCACCTTGGCGGCGTTCTCGGCGGCGATCTGCGCGGCGAAGGGCGTGCTCTTGCGGGAGCCCTTGAAGGCGGCCCCGGCGCTGGCCCAGCTCACCACGTTGCCCTTGAGGTCCGTGAAGGTGATGATGGTGTTGTTGAAGGTGGCCTTCACGTGGGCCACGCCCACGGGAATGTTCTTCTTTTCCTTCTTCTTACCGGCGCGACGAGGTCTTGCCATGAGTCCTTCTCCGATTCTCTATAAAAAACGCGGAAATCCGGCGGTGCGCTCAAGGGCCCGGGACATCCCGGCCCAGCGGCCCGCCGGACCGATGCCTCTACGCGGCAGGAGCGCCGGCAGCAGGAGCCTTGGTCTTCTTCTTGCCCATGAGCGAACGGCGCGGGCCCTTGCGGGTGCGGGCGTTGGTGTGGGTCCGCTGGCCACGGGCGGGCAGGCCCTTGCGGTGACGCAGGCCGCGGTAGCAGCCGATGTCCATGAGCCGCTTGATATTCTGGGTCAGATCCCGGCGCAGGTCGCCTTCCACCTTGTAGCGCTGCTCGATCTCGGTGCGGATGGTGTTGGTCTCGTCCGCGTTGAGATCGTCGGTCTTCTTGGTCCAGTCGATGCCGGTATCGGCCAGGATCTTGCGCGCCGTCGTACGGCCGATGCCGTAGATGTAGGTCAGCGCGATGTCCATCCGCTTGTTCTTGGGCAGATCAACGCCAGCAATGCGTGCCACGATGTGCTCCCTCTCTGGTTAACCCTGACGCTGCTTGTGCCGGGGATTCTCGCAGATGATCCGCAGCACGCCCTTGCGCCTGATGATTTTGCACTTGGAACAAATTTTCTTCACCGAAGGTCTGACTTTCATGACCATCTCCAGCGCGTTGTATCGTCCTCGGGACGGCGGCCCTTTCGGGACGCGGATTCCCATTGTTTCCGCTGAACCTCGCAAAAAAGCGAAGGGTTTCTATACAGCACTTTTCCAAAAACCGCAAGTCCCCGTCCCGTCCCTCAATCGGACAGGCTCAGGATCATGGGGCCCTCCGGCGTCACCGCCACGGAGTGCTCGAAATGCGCGGACAGCTTGCGGTCCTTGGTCACCGCGGTCCAACGGTCCGCCAGCACTTCCACCTCATAGCCGCCCTCGGTGATCATGGGCTCGATGGCCAGCACCATGCCCGCCTTGAGCGGGACCCCGACCACGCCCCGGGGGACGAAGTTGGGCACCTCCGGCTTCTCGTGCAGCTTGGCCCCGATGCCGTGGCCCACGAAACGCCGCACAACCCCGAATCCGGCCGCCTCGGCATGTTTCTGCACGGCTGCGGCGATGTCGTAGAGGTTGTTGCCGGGCCGAGCCTGCTCGATGCCCTGCATCAGGGCCTCCCGGGTCACGGTCATGAGCCGGTCGGCCGTGGGGCTCACCTTCCCCACCGGGAAGGTGCGCGCCGAGTCGCCATAGAAGCCTTTGTATATCACGCCCATGTCAAAGGAGACAATGTCTCCTTCCCGGAGCGTCTTGTCCCGGGTCGGAAACCCGTGGACCACTTCCTCGTTCACAGAACAGCAGAGCGCGTACGGATAACCCAGGTAGCCCAGAAAAGCCGGCTTCACTCGATTCTCTTCACACAGCCGGCGGCAGATGGACTCAAACTCGGAACACGGAACTCCGGGGCGCACCGCTTCGCCCAAGGCGTCCAGGATCTGGGAAACGATCCTGTTGGCCTCGTGCATCAGGCTGATTTCATTCGGGTTCTTAAGAAATATCCCGCGATATTTCTTCAACTTTAGTGCCTGCCCTTGACCCTGCTCTTACCCATGAGGCCTTCGTATTGCCGGGAGATCAGGTAGGACTCGATCTGGCCCATGAAGTCCATGGCCACACCCACCACGATGAGGATGGAGGTGCCGCCGAAGTAGAAGGGCACGTTGAAGTTGGCGATGAGAATCGTGGGCAGGACGCAGATGACCGAGATGTAGGCGGCGCCCCAGAGGGTGATGCGGGCCAGGACCCGGTCGATGTACTCGCGGGTCCGGGCGCCGGGACGGATGCCCGGGATGAAGCCGCCCTGCTTCTGGATGTTCTCGGCGATGCCCTTGGGATCGAAGATGATGGCGGTGTAGAAGTAGGCGAAGAAGATGATCACCGCGATGAACAGGAGATTGTAGACCACGGAGCGGGGGCTCAGCAGGTTCGAGAGGACCTGGAGCCACTCGACCTTGGAGAAGTTGGCCACCGTGGCCGGGAAGAGCAGCAGGCTCGAGGCGAAGATCGGCGGGATCACGCCCGCGGTGTTGATGCGCAGGGGCAGGTGCGTGGTCTGGCCGCCGAGCATCTTCCGGCCCATCATGCGCTTGGCGTAGTGGATGGGGATGCGCCGCTGGCCGCGCTCCACGAAGACGATGAAGCCGAGCACCGCGACCATCAGGGCCACCACGATGAGCACCACGAAGAGGCTCATCTCGCCCGCGGTCATCAGCCGGAAGGTGTTGCCCGCGGCCGAAGGCAGCCCGGCCACGATACCGGCGAAGATGATCAGGGAGATGCCGTTGCCGATGCCCTTCTCGGTCATGCGCTCGCCCAGCCACATGAGGAAGATGGTCCCCGCGGTGAGCGTGATCACGGTCATGAACCGGAAGACCCAGCCCGGAGCCACCACCACCGGCGCGCCGGTGGGGCTGGCCATGCTCTCCAGGCCCACGGCGATGCCGAAGCCCTGGATGAAGGTGATGAGCACGGTGCCGTAGCGGGTGTACTGGGTGATCTTCTTGCGCCCGGCCTGGCCCTCCTCCTTGGACAGCCGCTTCAGGTCGGGGCTGACCACGGTGAGCAGCTGGAGGATGATGGAGGCCGAGATGTACGGCATGATGCCCAGGGCGAAGATGGAGAGGTTCTTCAGGCCGCCGCCGGAAAACATGTCGAACAGGCCGAACAGGGTGTTCTGGGCCTGGGCGAAGAATTCCCCCAGGGCCGCGCCGTCCACGCCGGGCACCGGAATGTGGATGCCCAGGCGGTACACGGCCAGCAGCAGGAAGGTCCACCCGAGCTTCTTCTTGAGCTCGGGCAATCTCGCCAGATTCTCGACGCCGGACAGGGCCACGGATTCGTCCCCTTACTTGCCTTCCAAGGCCTTGGCGGAGCCGCCGGCCTTGCTGATCTTCTCGATGGCGGAGGCGCTGAAGCGGTGGGCCTCGATGGTCACGGCCGCGGTCACTTCGCCGGAGCCCAGGACCTTGACCGGAGCACCCTTCTTGCACAGGCCGCGCTCGTAGATGTCGGCCAGGGTGATCTCGCTCTTGCCCTCGAAGGCGGCCAGGAGGCGGCCCACGTTCAGGGCCTCGTACTCCTCGCGGAAGTGGTTCTTGAAGCCGTGCTTGGGCAGACGGCGCTGCAGGGGCATCTGACCGCCCTCAAAGCCCTTCTTGGACTTGCCGCCGGAGCGGGAGAGCTGGCCCTTGTGGCCGCGACCGGAGGTGCCGCCCAGGCCGGAGCCCGGGCCACGGCCGACGCGCTTGCGGCCCTGGCGTTCCTCAGGGAAAGGATACAGTTCATGCAGATTCATGACTTGACCACCTCGATCAGGTGCTTCACGTTCTCGATCATGCCCGCAACGGCGGGGGATTCCTGCAAAGTCTTCTCCTGACGGATGCGCTTGAGTCCCAGGGCGGCCAGCGTTCTGCGCTGGGCCGGGCTGCAACCGATCAGGCTCTTTTTCAGCTTCACCTTGAACACGACGAACTCCCCTTCTCGGTGGTCGTTACTTGCGCGGCGTGACCAGCTCCATGCCGCGGAGCCCGGAAACGTCGCCCGCGCTGCGCAGAGAGGCCAGACCGGTCATGGTGGCCCGCAGCACGTTGTGGGGGTTGTTGGTGCCGATGGCCTTGGTCAGGATGTCCGAGACGCCCACCGCCTCCATGACGGCGCGCACCGGGCCGCCGGCGATGATGCCGGTGCCGCGGCTGGCGGGCTTCAGGAGCACCCGGCCGGCTCCGAACCGGCCCAAGATCTCGTAGGGCAGCGTGCCGTCGAGCACGGGCACGCGGATCATGGACTTCTTGGCCTTGTCCGAGGCCTTGCGGATGGCCTCCGGGACCTCGTTGGCCTTGCCCAGACCGTAGCCCACCTTGCCCTGACCGTCACCGACCACCACCAGACAGCTGAAGCTGAAGCGGCGTCCGCCCTTGACCACCTTGGCCACGCGGTTCAGGTAGACGATCTTCTCAATGAGGCCGGATTCGTTCTGTTCCACCATCGCGTCACACCCTCTAGAATTTGAGCCCGCCCTCGCGAGCGCCTTCGGCCAGGGCCTTGATGCGGCCGTGGTACAGGTAACCGTTGCGGTCGAAAACCACCTTCTCGATGCCGCCGGCCAGGGCCTTGGCAGCGATGTCCTTGCCGACCTTGACGGCGCACTCCAGGTTCAGCTTGACCGCGTCTCCGGCCTTGCCCAGAACCAGCGTGGAGGAGCTCATCAGGGTCTGGCCCGCGACATCATCAATGAGCTGGGCGTAGATATGCCGGTTGGAGCGGAAGACCACCAGACGGGGGCGTTCCACACTGCCGGAGATTTTCTTGCGGATGCGCACCTTGCGGCGGGCCCGCGACTCTTCCTTGGTCATCTTCATGGCGTTTCCTCTGGCTCCGGGCCTTACTTGGCGCCGGACTTACCGGCCTTGCGGCGGATATGCTCGTCCACGTACTTGATGCCCTTGCCCTTGTACGGCTCAGGCGGACGGACGCGGCGGAGCTGCGCGGCCACCTCGCCCACCAGCTGCTTGTCGATGCCGGAAATGGTCAGCTTGTTGCCTTCGGCGGCGGCGTCGATGCCAGCGGGCAGGGGGAATTCCACCGGATGGGAGTAGCCCACGGTGAGCACCACCTTCTTGCCCTGCACCGAAACCTTGTAGCCCACGCCCACGACCTCAAGCGCCTTCTGGAAGCCTTTGGTCACGCCCTGGATGCAGTTGTCCAGGAGCGTGCGGCGCAGGCCGTGCTGGGCCCGGGCCATGCGCGAGTCGTCGGCGGCCGTGACCTGAATCTTGTTGCCTTCGACGGCGTAGTTCACCTTGGAGTGCACCGGGGTGCTCAAGGTGCCCTTGGGTCCCTTCACCGAGACGGCCTCGGCGCCGATCTTCACCTCGACGCCGGAAGGGATGTCGATGGCTCTCTTACCAATACGGGACATGATCTACCTCGCTACCAGATTTCGCAGATGAGCTCGCCGCCCAGATTGCCCTCGGCGGCCTTGCCGCCGGCCATCAGGCCACGCGAGGTGGAGACGATGCAGATGCCCAGGCCGTTCTGCACGCGCGGGATGTCCGTGACACCCACGTACACGCGGCGGCCGGGCTTGCTCACCTTCTTGAGCCCCGCAATGAGGGGCTTGCCGTCAACATACTTGAGGGCCACGCGCATGGTCTCCCCCTCCACGGAAAAGTCCTCGATGTAGCCTTCATCCTTGAGGATGACGGCGATGGAGGCCTTCATCTTGGAGGCCGGGATCTCCACCTGGCGATGATACGCCTGATGGGCATTCCGGATGCGGGTCAGCATGTCGGCGACGGGATCAACAACAGCCATTGTCTTCTCCTTGAGCGATTACCAGCTCGCCTTGCGCACCCCGGGCAGTTCGCCGGCGAGGGACTTGTTCCGGAAGCAGATGCGGCAGACACCGTAGCGCCGCAAAAAGGCGCGGGAACGGCCGCAGATCGGGCACCGGTTATAGGCGCGGACCTTGAACTTGGGCTTGCGGCGAGCCTTGACTCTCAAACATGTCCTGGCCAAAGCCATCTCCTCCTATTTTTTGAAGGGCATGCCGAGGAGGTCGAGCAGCAGCTTGCCCTCCTTGTCCGTCTTCGCGGACGTGGCGATTGTCACGTTCATGCCCTTCACCCGCTCCACCTTGTCGATCTCGAGCTCAGGGAAGATGGTGTGTTCCCGGATGCCGAGGGTGAAGTTGCCGCGCCCGTCGAAGCCCCGGTCCGGAATGCCGCGGAAGTCGCGCACCCGGGGAAGGGCGAAGGTGACGAGCTTGTCCAGGAAATCCCACATCAGATCGCGGCGCAGCGTCACGCGGCAGCCCACGGCCATGCCCGTGCGCAGCTTGAAGGCCGCGATGGACTTCTTGGCGCGGGTGATCACGGCGCGCTGGCCGGCGATCTTGGTCAGCTCCTCGACGGCGTCCTCGATGAGCTTGTTGTTCAGGCTCGCCTCGCCCAGGCCGATGTTCAGGGAGATCTTCTCCAGCTTGGGGATCTCCATGGAACTCTTGTAGCCGAACTCCGTCTGGAGGGCGGACGCCACCTTTTCTCTGTAGATCTTTTCCAGTCGCGTCATGACAGCACCCTAATCAACGCTCTCGTTGCACTTCTTGCAATAACGGATTTTCTTGCCGTCATTGTTGACCTTGTACCCGACCCGGGTGGCCTTGGTGCAGGAGCTGCACACGTAAGCCACGTTGGAGATATGGATCGGGGCCTCTTTCTCCACGATGCCGCCGGCCTGGTTCTTGTAGGGGTTGGCCTTGGTGTGGCGGTGGATCTTGTTGATCCCCTCCACCAGCACGGAGTCCTTCTTCTTGAGCAGCTTCAGGACCTTGCCGATCTTCCCCTTGTCCTTGCCGGCCAGGACCATGACCTTGTCGTCTTTGCGGATCTTCGTATTCATTGCCGGTTCCCCTTACAGCACTTCGGGGGCGAGGGAGACGATCTTCATGAAGTTCTTCTGACGAAGCTCCCTGGCCACAGGTCCGAAAATGCGCGTCCCCACCGGCTCCAGCTGGTTGTTCAGGAGGACGGCCGAATTGCTGTCGAACTTGATGTAGGAGCCGTCGGGGCGGCCCACCTCTTTGGTGGTGCGGACCACGACGGCCTTCATGACCGCGCCCTTCTTCACCTTGGAGTGGGGCATGGCCTCCTTCACGGACACGACGATGATGTCACCGACGCTGGCGTAGCGGCGCTTGGAGCCGCCCAGGACCTTGATGCAGGAGACTTCTTTGGCCCCGGAATTGTCGGCCACGTCGAGATGGCTCTCGATCTGGATCATGCTTGCACCCCTACTGCGCCTTTTCGACGATCTTCACCAACTGCCACCGCTTGCGCCGGGACAGGGGCCGGGACTCGACGATCTCGACCTTGTCGCCGACGCCGCACTCATTGGCCGGATCGTGGGCCATGAACTTCTGCTTGCGGCGGATGTACTTCTTGAACAGCGGATGCTTCACCAGCGTCTCGACCTGGACCACGATGGTCTTGTCGCCCTTGTCGCTGGCCACCACCCCTTCCAGGGTGCGCTTGTTGCTCTTGATCAGCTCAGCCATAGCCTAGGCCCTCGCGTTTCTTTCCCGCTGCACGGTCAGGATGCGGGCGATGGTTTTCTTCACAGCCGGGATGCGCTGGGTGTTCTCAAGCTGGGCCGTGGCGTGCTGGAAGCGCAGGTTGAAGAGTTCCTTGCGGAACTCGCCGAGCTTCTCGCCGAGCTGCTTGTCGTCCAGGTCGCGGATTTCCTTGTTCTTCATTATTCAGCCCCCTCCTTGACCACGATCACGGTCTTGATGGGCAGCTTGTAGCGGGCCAGGGTCAGGGCCTCCTTGGCCAGGGCCATGTCCACGCCCTTGACCTCGTAGAGCACGCGGCCGGGACGCACCGGGGCCACCCAGCCCTCGGGGGCGCCCTTGCCGGAGCCCATGCGGGTCTCGGCGGGCTTCTTGGTCACGGGCACGTCCGGGAAGATGCGGATCCAGATCTTTCCGCCGCGCTTGATGTGCCGCATGATGGCCACGCGGGCGGCCTCGATCTGCTGGCTGGTGAGCTTCCCGTGCTCCAGGGCCTTCAGGCCGACCTCACCGAAGGCGATGGACGACCCGCGGGTGGCCACGCCCTTGATGCGGCCTTTCTGCCGCTTGCGGTACTTCGTTTTCTTGGGAGCGAGCATTACTGTTCCACCTCTGCGTCGAGAATCTCACCCTTGAAAATCCAGACCCGGACCCCGATGACGCCGTACGTGGTCTTGGCGATGGCGTAACCGAAGTCGATGTCGGCGCGCAGGGTGTGCAGCGGCACACGGCCGTCGCGGTACCACTCCGAGCGGGCGATCTCGGCCCCGGCCAGACGGCCGGCGCAGGCCACCTTGATGCCCTCGGCGCCGAACTTGCGGGACAGGGACACGGTCCGCTTCATGGCGCGGCGGAAGGCCACGCGGCGCTCCAGCTGGAGCGCGATGCTCTCGGCCACCAGCTGGGCCTCGACCTCCGGACGGCGGATCTCGTTGACCTCGATGGTGAACTCGGTGCCGAACTTCTTGCGCAGGTCGTCGCGCAGCTTCTCGATCTCCACGCCCTTGCGGCCGATGACGATGCCCGGACGCGCGGTGTGGATGATCAGGCGCACCTTGCCGCCCGCGCGCTCGATCTCGATGCGGGCGATGCCGGCCTGGTAGAGCTTCTCCTTGACGAACTTCCGGAGCTGGTCGTCCTGGAGCACGAAGGCGGGGTAGTCCTTGCGGCTGTACCAACGCGACAGCCAATTCTTGGTGTACCCCAGCCGGAATCCGTACGGATGAACTTTCTGGCCCATACCCCTACCCTACATTTCCTTGACTACGATGGTGATGTGGCTCGTGCGCTTGCGGACGCGGTAGGCCCGGCCCATGGCGCGCGGCATGATCCGCTTCCAGGTCGGCCCCTCGTTCACGAGCACGGTGTCCACAACCAGGGAGTCCACGTCCACGCCGGGCAGCTGCTCTGCGTTGGCCACGGCCGAATACAGGACCTTGCTCAAGATGCGCGCGGACTTCTTGGGCGTGAACTTCAGGATGTTCAGAGCGTCCTCCACGGACTTGCCCCGGATGTTCTCGGCCACCAGGCGGGTCTTGCGCGGGGAAACGCGCAAAAACTTGGCGACGGCTTTGGCTTCCATGTGAACCCTCTTACTTGGCCTTGGTTTTCTTATCCGCGGCGTGCCCGAAGAAGGTCCGGGTGGGAGCGAACTCGCCGAGCTTGTGGCCCACCATATTCTCCGTCACGAACACCGGGATGAACTTGCGGCCGTTGTGCACCGCGAACGTCATCCCCACCATCTCGGGCACGATCGTGGACCGGCGGGACCAGGTCTTGATCACCCGGCGGTCCTTGTTCTCATTGGCCTTGACCACCTTCTTCTCCAGGTGGCTGTCCACAAAGGGACCCTTCTTCAACGATCTCGGCATGACGCGCTCCTACTTCTGCCCGCGGCGTTTCACGATGAGCTTGGAGGAAGACTTCTTCCTGTTGCGGGTCTTGTAGCCCTTGGTGGGCTTGCCCCACGGGGTGGTGGGGTGGCGACCGCCGGAACTCCGACCCTCGCCGCCGCCCAGGGGGTGGTCGATGGGGTTCATGGCCACGCCGCGGACCTTGGGACGGCGGCCCAGCCAGCGGTTGCGGCCGGCCTTGCCCAGGCTCACGTTCTCGTGGTGGATGTTGCCCACCTGGCCCACGGTGGCCACACAGGTGGAGAGCACCTTGCGGACCTCGCCCGAGGGCATGCGCAGCAGGGCGTAGGAGCCCTCCTTGGCGATGAGCTGGGCGTAGGCGCCGGCGGCGCGGCAGAACTGGCCGCCGCGGCCGGGATGCAGCTCCACGTTGTGCACCACGGTGCCCACGGGGATCTTGGCCAGGAACAGGGCATTGCCGGGCTTGATGTCCGCGCCCTCGCCGGAGACCACGGAATCGCCCACGGTCAGGCCCACGGGGGCCAGAATGTAGCGCTTCTCGCCGTCGGCGTAATGCAGAAGCGCGATGCGGGCGCTGCGGTTCGGGTCGTACTCGATGGCCGCGACCTTGGCCGGAACGTCGCGCTTGTCGCGCTTGAAGTCCACCAGGCGGTAGAGCCGCTTGTGGCCGCCGCCGCGACGGCGGGAAGTCACGCGGCCGTAGCAGTTGCGGCCGGACTTCTTGGTCAGGCCCTCCACCAGGGACTTCTCCGGCGCCTTCTTGGTGATCTCCTCGAACGTGGAGACCGTCTGGAACCGGCGACCGGCAGAGGTGGGTTTCAGCTTACGCACAGCCATGACTACACTCCCTCGAAGAACTCAATCTTGTCGCCGGCGGCCAGCTTGACGTAGGCCTTCTTGTAGCCGGGGACCTTGCCCGTGGCGCGGCCGAAGCGGCTGCGGGCCACAGGGGCCTTCTTGACGATGTTCACGGACTCGACTTTCACGTTGAAGGCCTGCTCAACCGCCTTCTTGACCTCGATCTTGTTGGCCGAGGGGTGCACGAAGAACGCGACGCTGTTGGTCGCCTCCTTGGCGGCGGTGGCCTTCTCGGAAATGAGCGGCCGCAAAAGAATCTGCGTGTAGTCCATGGCTACTTCAACCTCTCCTGGACTTCCCGCGCCGCACTCTCGAGCAAAACCAGCTTCGGGTAGTACAACACGTCGTAAACGTTGAGCTTATCGGCCTCAAGCACCTTAATGCCAGGAATATTCCTGGCCGAAAGAACGAGATTGTTAGCAGGATCAGCCGAAACAATCAAGGCCTTTTCCAGCCCGAGAGCCTTGGCAACCTGGACAAATCCCTTGGTCTTGACCTCGGGAAGATCGATGCTCTTGACCACCAGCAGGTTGTCCCCCGAGAGGCGCGAGGACAGGGCCATGCGCAGGGCCAGGCTGCGGATCTTCTTGTTCACCTTGAACTCGTAGCTGCGCGGCTGGGGGCCGAACAGGATCGCGCCGCCGCGCCACAGGGGCGAGCGGATGGAGCCGGCGCGGGCGCGGCCCGTGCCCTTCTGGCGCCAGGGCTTCTTGCCGCCGCCGCGGACCTGGCCGCGCATCTTGGTGGCGTGGGTCCCGGCGCGCTTGGCGGCCAGGTGGGCCCGGACCACCAGGTGGAGGATCTCCGGCCGGATCTCGACCTCGAAGACCTCGGGGGCCAGCTCGATGCTGCCCACTTCCTTTTTCGCCTGATCGAATATGCTCACGGTAGCCATGGTCGTCCCCTCTAGCTCTTGCGGATCATCACCAGGCCGTTGGCGGCGCCGGGAACCTGGCCCTTGACCAGGATGAGATTGTCCTCAGGACGCACGTCCACCACCTCGACATTCATGATGGTCACGCGGCGGTCGCCCATGTGGCCGCCCATCTTCTTGCCCTTGAAAACGCGGCTCGGCTCGGTGTTGGAGCCGATGGAGCCCGGAGAACGGTGCACCTTTTCCACGCCGTGGGAGGCGGGCTTGCCGCGGAAGTTGTGGCGCTTCATGACGCCCTGGAAGCCCTTGCCGCGGGACTGGCCCGTGACCTTGACCTTCTCGCCGGGCTTGAAGATGTCCACGGTGAGCTCCTGACCGATCTCGTAGCCCTCCACGCTCTCCAGCGGGAACTCCCGCTGGTGGCGGAACGAGCCCTTGCCGGCTTTGGCCTGATGGCCCAGCATGGGCTTGTTGGACTTGCGGTCCGGGATGGTGCCGTAGGCCACCTGCAGGGCGTTGTAGCCTTCCTTGTCCGTCTTCTTGATCTGCATGATCGGGCAGGGGCCGGCATCGATCACGGTCACCGGCACGACGCTGCCGTCGTTGCCGAAGATCCGGGTCATGCCCACCTTGCGCCCGAGTATTCCAAGCGTCTTGGCCATGGCGTCCACTCCCCTACAGCTTGATTTCAACGTCCACGCCGGCCGGCAGGGACAGCTTGCCCAGAGCATCCACGGTCTGCTGGGTGGGCTCCAGAATGTCCAGAAGGCGCTTGTGGATGCGCATCTCGAACTGCTCGCGGGACTTCTTGTCCACGTGCACGGAACGCTGCACCGTGGTGATGTGCCTGTCCGTGGGCAGGGGAATGGGTCCGGCGACGGCCGCTCCCGTGTTCCGGGCGGTGTCCACGATCTCGCTCACAGCCTTGTCCAGGATGCGGTAGTCGTAGGCCTTGAGCTTGATTCTGATGCGATCGCTCGTCATGGAAGCCATAATGATCTCCTAGCAATTTCGCGTCGTTGCGTTCAACGCCGCGTTCCGGAGCAACCCCGGCCAAAGTGAAAAGCGGCACAAGGGCTTACGCTTACTCTCCCTTTCCTGTCAAGGAAAACCTCTCCCCGCGCGGGGTCTACTTCTTCTTCACGATCTCTTCGGCGATGCTCGCAGGCACCTGCTCGTAGTGATCGAACTGCATGGTGAAGGTGGCCCGGCCCTGGGTCTTGGACCGCAGGTCCGTGGCGTAGCCGAACATGGCCGAGAGCGGCACGTTGGCCCGGATGACCTGGGCGTTGGCCCGGGCCTCCAGGTTGCTCACCCGGCCGCGGCGGCCGTTCAGGTCGCCCATGACGTCGCCGAGGTACTCCTCGGGGGTGACCACTTCCACGGCCATGATGGGCTCCAGGAGCACCGCCGAGGCCTTCTGACAGGCCTCCTTGATGGCCATGGAGCCGGCCACGTAAAAGGCCTGCTCGCTGGAGTCCACGTCGTGGTAGGAGCCGTAGACCAGCTTGGCGCGCACGTCCACCAGGGGGAAGCCCGCCAGGATGCCGTTCTTGAGGGCGTCCTGGATGCCGCGGTCAACGGCCGGGATGTATTCCTTGGGGATGATGCCGCCCTTGATCTCGTCCACGAACTCGTAACCGCCGTCGCTCTTGGGCTCGACCTCCAGGACCACGTGGCCGTACTGGCCGCGGCCGCCGGTCTGCTTCACGTGGCGCACGTCCACCTTGACCGGCTTGGTGATGGTCTCGCGGTAGGCCACGCGGGGCGCGCCCACGTTGGCGTTCACGCCGAACTCGCGCAGCAGGCGGTCGACGATGATCTCCAGGTGCAGCTCGCCCATGCCCGCGATCAGGGTCTGACCGGTCTCCTCGTCGCCCTTGACCCGGAAGGAGGGGTCCTCCTTGGTCAACTTGGCCAGGCTCTGGGAGAGCAGGTCGCGGTCGGCCTTGGTCTTGGGCTCGATGGCCACCTCGATGACCGGCTCGGGGATGTCCAGGGACTCCAGGACCACCGGCAGCTTGGGGTCGGCCATGGTGTCGCCGGTGGAGACGGTCTTGAGGCCCACGGCGGCCACGATGTCGCCGGCAAAGGCCTGCTTGATCTCCTCCCGCTTGTTGGCGTGCATCTTGAGCAGGCGGCCGATGCGCTCCTTCTTGCCCGAGGCCGAGTTGACCACGGTGGCCCCGGACTCGATGCTGCCGGAGTACAGGCGCAGGAAGGTCAGGTGGCCGACGAAGGGGTCGGTCATGAGCTTGAAGGCCAGGGCGGCCAGGGGCCTGTCGTCTTCGCAGGGGCAGGCCACCTCGGCGCCGGTGTCGGCGTTCACGCCGGTCATGACCTGCACGTCCAGCGGCGAGGGCAGGAAGTCCACCACGGCGTCCAGCAGGGGCTGCACACCCTTGTTGCGGAAGGCCGTGCCGCAGATCACCGGACAGATCTTCAGGCCGACGGTGGCCTTGCGGACGCCCATCTTGAGCTCGTCCACGGTGAGTTCTTCGCCGCCCAGGTACTTCTCGAGCATGGCCTCGTCTTCCTCGGCCACGGCGTCGATGAGTTCCTGGCGGTGCTTGTCGTAGAGCGCCTGCATGTCCGCGGGCACCGGGGCCACGGAGAACTCCATGCCCAGGCTCTCGGGCTTGTCGTAGATGATGGCCTGACCCGACAGCAGGTCGATGACGCCTATGAAGTTGTCTTCGGAGCCGATGGGCAGCTGCAGGGCCACGGGCTTGGCGCCCAGACGGGTCTTGATCATGTCCAGGCAGCGGTAGAAGTCCGCGCCGACCCGGTCCATCTTGTTCACGAAGGCCATGCGCGGCACGCGGTAGCGGTCGGCCTGGCGCCAGACCGTCTCGGACTGCGGCTCCACGCCGGCCACGGCGTCGAACACGGCCACGGCTCCGTCCAGGACGCGGAGGCTGCGCTCCACCTCCATGGTGAAGTCCACGTGGCCGGGGGTGTCGATGATGTTGATGCGGTAGTCCTTCCAAAAGCAGGTGGTGGCGGCGGAGGTAATGGTGATGCCGCGCTCCTGCTCCTGGACCATCCAGTCCATGGTGGCCGCGCCATCATGGACCTCGCCGATCTTGTGCGACACACCTGTGTAGAACAGGATGCGCTCAGTCGTGGTCGTCTTGCCGGCATCAATGTGGGCCATGATGCCGATATTGCGCTGTCTCTCGCGTGGGACCTGTCTGGACACGTGTAACCTCGGTACTACCAGCGGTAGTGGGCGAAGGCCTTGTTGGCCTCGGCCATCTTGTGGACGTCTTCACGCTTTTTCACGGCGCCGCCACGGTTGTTGAAGGCGTCGACCAGCTCACCGGAGAGGCGGGCGATCATGCCCTTCTCGCCGCGGCCGCGGGCGTAGCCGATGATCCAGCGGATGGCCAGGGCGATCTGGCGGTCCGGACGCACCTCGACGGGCACCTGGTAGGTGGCGCCGCCCACCCGGCGGGACTTGACCTCGACGTAAGGCTTGACGTTGTCCACGGCCTTTTCAAAGGCCTTCAGGGACTCTTCGGAGGTCTTCTGGCCGAGGGCGTCGAGGGCCTGGTAGAAAATGCGTTCCGCCGTGCTCTTTTTGCCCTGGAACATGAGGCGGTTGATGAACTTGGCGGCAAGACGGCTGCCGTAGACGGGATCAGGAAGCACGTGGCGCTTGGCCACGGGACCTTTGCGGGGCATTCTCCTCGCTCCTTGCTCTTGGCCGGGGGGACATTATTTCGGGGCCCCTCCCCTACTTTGGCGTCTTCCCCGGGCGTGACGAACAAAAAAAACTTACTTCGGACGCTTGGCGCCGTACTTCGACCGGCCCTGACGGCGGTCGGAGACCCCGGCGGTGTCCAGCGTGCCGCGCACGATGTGGTAGCGCACACCGGGCAGGTCCTTGACGCGGCCGCCGCGGATGAGCACCACCGAGTGCTCCTGCAGGTTGTGGCCCTCGCCCGGAATGTAGGCGGTGACCTCGATGCCGTTGGTCAGGCGCACGCGGGCGACCTTGCGCAGAGCCGAGTTGGGCTTCTTGGGCGTGGTCGTATACACGCGGGTGCACACCCCGCGGCGCTGGGGGCACTCCTGCAGGGCCGGCGTCTTCTTACGCTTGAGGACCTGCTTGCGCTCCTTGCGAATGAGCTGATTAATCGTGGGCATGCATCCTCCACAAAAAGTAAAAGTAACCGCAAAGAGGCGGGAATGTAGTGCACATTCCCGTGCTCTGTCAAGCCCCGTCCCCGGTTTTCCCGGGGCTGCCGCCCCCGGGGCGCTCCGGGCGGCATTTTTCCAGAAGCCGGGCGGGCCTAACGGCCCGCCCGGATTTCCTACTGCTCCTGATCGATGAGCAGCGGGTTGTCCTCCAGTTCCTCCAGGAACTTGTCCGGACGCTCCGGCTGCTCGGGCACGTCGATCTCCGCGTCCACGTAGGACCGGAATCCGGTGCCCGCGGGGATGAGACGGCCCACGATGACGTTCTCCTTGAGGCCCCGCAGATGGTCGGCCTTGCCCTGGAGCGCGCCCTCGGTGAGGACCTTGGTGGTCTCCTGGAAGGAAGCCGCGGAGACCCACGAATCCGTGGACAGGGAGGCCTGGGTGATGCCCAGGACCAGGGTCTCGGCCGTGGCCGGCTTGCGGCCATCGGTCAGGGCGACCTGGTTCTCCTCCATGAAGCGCTGCTTGTCCACCTGCTCGCCCACGAGGAAGCCCGTGTCGCCCGGATCGAGGATGCTCACCTTCTTGAGCATCTGGCGCACGATGACCTCGATGTGCTTGTCGTTGATGTTCACGCCCTGGAAGCGGTAGACGTCCTGGATCTCCTCCACGAGGTAGCGGGCCAGGGCCTTCTCGCCCTTGATCTTCAGGATGTCGTGCAGGTCCGGGTAGCCCTCGGTGAGCTGGTCGCCGGCGTTCACGAAGTCCCCTTCCTGGGTGGTGATGTGCCGGCCCTTGGGGATCAAGTATTCCTTGGACTCGCCGGTCTCGGGGGTGACCACGATCTTGCGCTTGCCCTTGGTCTCCGGGCCGAAGGACACGGTGCCGTCGATCTCCGAGACCACGGCCAGCTCCTTGGGCTTGCGCACCTCGAAGAGCTCGGCGACGCGCGGCAGACCGCCGACGATGTCCTTGGTCTTGGAGGATTCGCGGGGCTTGCGGGCGATGATGTCGCCGGCCTTGACCTGCTCGCCGTCCTTGACCATGAGGATGGCCCCCACGGGCATGGAGAACACGGCCGCGCTGTTGGAGTTGGGCCGGATCAGGGCCTTGCCCTTCTCGCCCACGATGGACAGCGACGGCTTGAAGCTCGTGGTCCGGTACTCCATGATGGTGTACGTGGCCCGCTGGGTGACCTCGTCCACGCGCTCCTGGAAGGTCTTGCCCTCGATGATGTCGGTGAACTTCACCGTGCCCTTCACGTCGGAGATGAACGGCTCGTTGAAGGGGTCCCATTCGGCGATCATCGTGCCCTTCTTCACGGCCTGGCCCTCGGTGACCAGGAGCCGCGCGCCCGAGGGCAGCACGTACTTCTCGCGCTCGCGGCCCTGCTCGTCCACCACGGCCACCTGGCAGCTCTTGCCGAGCACCAGCTGATGGCCGTCGCTGTTGGCCACGGTGCGCATCCGCGAGAAGGTGATCCGGCCCTGGTGCTGCGTCGCGATGCTGGACTGCTCGATGACGCGGCTGGCCGTGCCGCCGATGTGGAAGGTGCGCATGGTCAGCTGGGTGCCGGGCTCGCCGATGGACTGGGCCGCGATGATGCCCACGGTCTCGCCCGTGTTCACCAGGTGCCCGCGGGCCAGGTCGCGGCCGTAGCACATGGCGCAGACGCCGTGGCTGCTCTTGCAGGTCAGGCCCGAGCGGATGACGATGGAGTTCACCCCGGCCTCGTCCAGCCTGGCGGCGTAAGCCTCGTCGATGATCGTGTTGGCCGGCACCAGGATCTCGCCGGTCTCCTCGTCGTAAACCTCGAACATGGTGGCCCGGCCCAGAACGCGCTCGGCCAGGCGCTGCTTGATCTCGCCGCCCTTGATGTAGTGCCCCAGCTCCAGGCCGTCCACGGTGCCGCAGTCGATCTCGGTGACGGTCACGTCCTGGACCACGTCCACCAGGCGGCGGGTCAGGTAGCCCGAGTTGGCCGTCTTGAGGGCCGTGTCGGCCAGGCCCTTGCGCGCGCCGTGGGTGGAGATGAAGTACTGGAGCACCGAGAGGCCCTCGCGGAACGAGGCCGTGATGGGCGTCTCGATGATCTCGCCGGAGGGCTTGGCCATGAGGCCGCGCATGCCGGCCAGCTGGCGCATCTGGTCCTGGTTGCCTCGGGCGCCGGAGGTGGCCATCATGTAGATGGGGTTGAAGCTGGCGTTGACGTCTTCCTTGCCCGTCTTGGGGTCGCGGACCACGTCCGTGGACATCTCCTTCATCATCTCCGAGGAGACCTCGTTGGTGATCTTGGTCCAGACGTCCACGACCTTGTTGTACTTCTCGGTGCGGGTGATGATGCCCTCGCGGTACTGGCTCTCGATGTCGGCGACCTCGGCATGGGCGTCGGTGAGCAGCCCGGCCTTGCGATCCGGGATCTTCAGGTCCTTCACGCCGATGGTCACGCCGGCCCGGGTGGCGTACTCGTAGCCCAGGGCCTTGAGCCGGTCGCAGAGGATGACCGTGGCCTTGGTGCCCGCGCTGCGGTAGGCCTCGGAAACCAGGCGGCCGATGTTCTTCTTGTTCAGCACCGTGTTCACGGCCTCGAAGGGCATCTGCTCGGGCAGGAGCTCGCCGGCGATGACGCGGCCGGTGCTGGTCTCCACGAGCTTGTCCTCGATGCGGCACTTGATCCGGGCGTGCAGGCCGAGGACGCCCGCGTTGTGGGCGGCGATGACCTCCCAGGGCGCGGTGAAGATCATGCCCTCGCCCTTCTCGAAGCTGCGGGCCGTGGTCAGGTAGTACAGCCCGAGCACGATGTCCTGGCTCGGGTTGATGATCGGCTGGCCGTTGGCCGGGGACAGGATGTTGTTGGAGCTCATCATGAGCACCCGGCACTCGATCTGGGCTTCCACGGACAGCGGCACGTGCACGGCCATCTGGTCGCCGTCGAAGTCGGCGTTGTAGGCCGAGCAGACCAGGGGGTGCAGCTGGATGGCCTTGCCCTCGACCAGCAGCGGCTCGAAGGACTGGATGCCCAGGCGGTGCAGGGTCGGGGCGCGGTTGAGCATGATCGGGTACTCGCGGACCACGTCCTCGAGGATGTCCCAGACCACGAGGTCCTCGCGCTCGACCATCTTCTTGGCGCTCTTGATGGTCGTGGCGATCTCGCGCTTCTCAAGCTCCGCGTAGATGAACGGCTTGAACAGCTCGAGCGCCATCTTCTTGGGCAGGCCGCACTGGTGCAGCTTCAAGTTCGGGCCCACCACGATGACCGAGCGGCCGGAGTAGTCCACGCGCTTGCCCAGCAGGTTCTGGCGGAAGCGGCCCTGCTTGCCCTTGATCATGTCCGAGAGGGACTTGAGCGGGCGGCCGTTGGTGCCGGTGATGGCCCGGCCGCGGCGGCCGTTGTCGAACAGGGCGTCCACGGCTTCCTGGAGCATCCGCTTCTCGTTGCGGATGATGATCTCGGGCGCGCCCAGCTCGATGAGCCGTTTCAACCGGTTGTTGCGGTTGATCACGCGGCGGTAGAGGTCGTTCAGGTCCGAGGTGGCGAAGCGGCCGCCATCCAGGGGGACCAGGGGCCGCAGCTCCGGCGGAATGACCGGAATGACCTCCATGATCATCCACTCCGGCCGGTTGCCGGAATCCAGGAAGGCCTCCACGATCTTGAGCCGCTTGGTCAGCTTCTTCTTCTTGGTCTGGGAGCGCGTGCTCTGGGACTCCTCGCGCAGCTCGGCGCGCAGGGTCTCCAGGTCGATGGCGTCCAGGAGCTTGCGGATGCTCTCGGCTCCCATGCCCACCTTGACCGCGTCCTCACCGTAGTGGTCCATGACCTGGAGGTACTGGTCCTCGGAGATGACCTGGAGCTTCTTGAGCGGGGTGTCGCCCGGCTCGAGCACGATGTAGGAGTCGAAGTAGAGCACCTTCTCCAGGTCGGCCATGGTGATGTCCAGAAGCGTGCCGATCTTGGAGGGCAGGGTCTTGAGGAACCAGATGTGGGCCACCGGCGCGGCCAGCTCGATATGGCCCATGCGGTCGCGGCGGACCTTGGAGGCGATGACCTCGACGCCGCACTTCTCGCAGACGATGCCCCGGTGCTTCATGCGCTTGTACTTGCCGCAGTTGCACTCGTAGTCCTTCACCGGGCCGAAGATCTTGGCGCAGAACAGGCCGTCCCGCTCCGGCTTGAAGGTGCGGTAGTTGATGGTCTCCGGCTTCTTGACCTCGCCGAAGCTCCACTCCCGGATTTTCTCCGGAGAGGCTATGGATATCTGGATGGCCTTGAGGTTACGGCCAACCAGCGTCGTTCCCGGCGATCCCCGCAGACTGAACAGATCGTCCAAGGTCATGGAATTCCCTCGTCTGTAATGTGTTGCTCAATAGCGCCCGGCCCAAGGGACCGGGCCTCCACGCCGCTAACGCCCGGACCTAAAAGGCCGGACGGGACGGCGGCTGAAGCTTCTTCGCCTTCTCGTCCTGGATCAGGTTCACGTCCAGGCCCAGGGACATGAGCTCCTTGACCAGGACGTTGAAGGACTCGGGCAGACCGGCTTCCAGGAAGTTGTCGCCCTTGACGATCTTCTCGTACATCTTCACGCGGCCGGCCACGTCGTCGGACTTGACCGTGAGGAACTCCTGGAGCAGGTAGGCCGCGCCGTAGGCCTCCAGGGCCCAGACTTCCATTTCGCCCAGGCGCTGGCCGCCGAACTGCGCCTTGCCGCCCAGCGGCTGCTGAGTGACCAGGGAGTAAGGACCGGTGCTCCGGGCGTGGATCTTTTCATCGACCAGGTGGTGCAGCTTCATCATGTACATGACGCCCACCGTGACCCGGTTCTGGAAGGGCTCACCGCTGCGGCCGTCGTAGAGGACCACCTTGCCGTCGTCGGACAGGCCGGCCTTGGTCAGCCAGCCCCAGATCTCCTCTTCCTCGGCGCCGTCGAACACCGGGGTCTTGGCGACCACGCCGTTCTTCAGGTTGCGCACGGCCGCGGCGAACTCCTCGTCGTTCATGGAGTCCACCAGGCCGGTGATCTCGGGGGAGTCGAAGATGTCCTTCACTTCCTTGCGGATGCCCTTGAGCACGCCGCCGTCCTGGAGCATCTCGTTGAGCTTGATGCCCAGTTCCAGACCGGCCCAGCCCAGGTGGGTCTCCATGATCTGGCCGATGTTCATGCGCGAGGGCACGCCCAGGGGGTTGAGCACGATGTCCACGGGCTTGCCGTCGGCGAAGAAGGGCATGTCCTCCTCGGGCAGGATGCAGGACACGACGCCCTTGTTGCCGTGGCGGCCGGCCATCTTGTCGCCCACCGAGAGCTTGCGCTTCACGGCCACGTAGACCTTGACCATCTTGATCACGCCGGGGGGCAGGTCGTCGCCCTCGGTGACCTTCTCGCGCTTCACGTCATAGACGGTCTTGATGAACTTGATCTGGCGGTCGTAGTCGGCCAGCACGGTCTTCACGGCCTCGTTGGAGTCCTTGTCCTTGAACAGGCCGGAGAGCTTCTTCAGGGGCACTTCCCGGAAGACCTCCAGGGACAGGGGCTTGTTGGCCGGGGACAGGACCTCGCCCTTCTTCTTGCCGGGCAGGGCCTGCTCGATGGCCTTGCCCTCCACGGACTGCCAGAGCTTCTCGCGGCAGCGGTCGGTGAGGGCCGCGATGTGCTTCATTTCCTTCATGTCGAACTTGGTCAGGTCGCGGCTCTCGATGGACAGCGTGCGCTCGTCCTTCTCCCCGGAGCGGCGGTTGAAGACCTTGACGTCCACGATGGTGCCCTCGATCCCCGGCGGGACCTTGAGGGAGGTGTTCTTCACGTCCCGGGCCTTGTCGCCGAAGATGGCCCGCAGGAGCTTCTCTTCGGGGGTCAGCTGGGTCTCGCCCTTGGGCGTGATCTTGCCCACCAGGATGTCGTCGGCCTTGACCCGGGCGCCGATGCGGATGATGCCGCAGTCGTCCAGGTTGCGGAGCATCTCCTCGGAGACGTTGGAGATGTCCCGGGTGATCTCCTCGGGTCCGAGCTTCGTGTCGCGGGCCACCACCTCGAATTCCTCGATGTGGATGGAGGTGAAGGTGTCCTCCTTGACCATGCGCTCGGAGATGAGGATCGAGTCCTCGTAGTTGTATCCGCACCAGGGCATGAAGGCCACCAGCAGGTTCTTGCCCAGGGCCAGCTCGCCGTCGCGGATGGCCGGGCCGTCCGCGAGCACGTCGCCCTTGCGGACCTTCTGGCCCAGGCCCACGCGGGGCACCTGGCCGAAGCAGGAGTTCTGGTTGGACTTGTGCCACTTCAAGAGTTCGTAGTGCACCGCCCCGCCGGTGTTCGGGGAGACGCTGCCCTCGTAGTTCACGATGACCCGCTCGGCGTCCACGTAGTGGACCAGGCCGTCGTTCTCGGCCAGGAGGCAGGCCCCGGAGTCGCGGGCCACGTCGGACTCCACGCCGGTGCCCACCAGGGGCTGCTCGGCGCGCAGGAGCGGCACGGCCTGGCGCTGCATGTTCGAACCCATGAGGGCGCGGTTGGCGTCGTCGTGCTCCAGGAAGGGGATGAGCGCGGCGGACACCGAGACGATCTGGCTCGGGCTGATGTCCTGCATGGTCACCTCTTCACTGGGGACCATGGAGACCTCGCCCTGGGTCCGGGCGGTGATGATGTCGTTCTCGAACTCGCCCTTGGCGGTCAGCGGCACGCTGGCCTGGGCCACCACCTCGCCGGCCTCGCGGGAGGCGTCCAGGTAGACCACCTCGTCCGTGACCCGCTTATCCTTGACCACCCGGAAGGGCGTCTCGATGAAGCCGAAGTCGTTGACCTTGGCGAAGGTGGTCAGGGAGACGATCAGGCCGATGTTCGGGCCTTCCGGCGTCTCGATGGGGCAGATGCGGCCGTAGTGGCTGGCGTGCACGTCGCGCACTTCGAAGCCCGCGCGTTCGCGGGTCAGGCCGCCGGGGCCCAGGGCCGAGAGGCGGCGCTTGTGGGTGACCTCGGAGAGCGGGTTGGTCTGGTCCATGAACTGCGAGAGCTGGGAGGTTCCGAAGAACTCCTTGAGCACCGCGGCCACGGGCTTGGGGTTGATCAGGTCGTGGGGCATGAGGGTGGCCACTTCCTGGAGGCTCATGCGCTCCTTGATGGCCCGCTCCATGCGCACCAGGCCGATGCGGTACTGGTTCTCCACCAGCTCGCCCACGGGCCGCACGCGGCGGTTGCCCAGGTGGTCGATGTCGTCGGCCGGGCCGTGGCTGTCCTTGAGCTTGGTGAGCATCTTGATGGCCTTGAGGATGTCCTCGTTGGTCAAGGTGCGCAGCTCCAGGGACTGGTCCAGGGCCAGGCGGGAGTTCAGCTTGTAGCGGCCGACGCTGGAGAGGTCGTAGTAGTCGGCGCTGCGGAACAGGTTCTCGAAGAAGCTGGCGGCGATCTCCGGGGTGGGCGGAGAGCTGGGCCGCAGCCGCTTGTAGATCTCGATCTGGGCGCTCTCCAGGTCCGAGGTCTTGTCCTGGAGCAGGGTGTCGCGGATGGAGGAGGAGACGTCCATGCCCTTGGTGTGCAGCACGGAGAACTCCTCCGCGCCCGCGGCGCGCAGCTTCTCCAGGAGGTCGGCGGTGAGCTCCTCGGCGGCCGAGGCCAGGACCTCGCCGGACTTGGGATCCACCAGGTCGCGGGCCAGGAACAGGCCGATGGCCGCGGACGGATCGACCTCCAGGCTCTTGACGCCCTCGCGGACCATCTTGCGCCAGGCGGCCTTGGTGATGGCCTGGCCCTTCTTGACCAGGACCTTGTTGCCCGCGCCGGTCACCTCGGCGTAGGCGTCCTCCTTGCGGTACTGCTCCTCGCGCACGGCGCGGAAGAGCTTCTCGCCGTCAAAGGAGTAGTCCTCGGTCTCGTAGAAGTACTCCAGGATGTCGGCCTTGGACATGCCCATGGCCTTGAGCAGGATCGTGGCGGGCATCTTCCGGCGGCGGTCGATGCGCACGTAGAGGATGTCCTTGTGGTCGAAGTCGAAGTCCAGCCAGGAGCCGCGCATGGGGATGATGCGGCAGGAATAGAGGACCTTGCGGCTGGAGTGGGACTTGCCCGAGTCGTGCTCGAAAATGATGCCGGGCGAGCGCTGGAGCTGGTTGACGATGACCCGCTCGGTGCCGTTGATGATGAAGGTGCCCTTCTCGGTCATCAAAGGCAGGGTGCCGAAGTAGATCTCCTGCTCCTTGATGTCGCGGATGGTGCGGTTCCCGGACTCTTCGTCCACGTCATAGACCACCAGGCGGACCTTGATGCGGATGGGCGTCTCGTAGGTCAGGCCCTTGGAGATGCACTCGTCCACATCGTACTTGGGATCGCCGATCTCGTAGCTGACGTACTCGAGACTGGCGGTCCGGTTGAAGTCCTCAATGGGAAATACCGAGCGGAACACGCCCTCCAGCCCGTAGTCGCCTCGGCTGGCAGGCGGGATCTCCAGCTGGAGGAACCGCTTGTAGGAGTCCGTCTGGAGCTCCAAAAGGTGGGGGGTGGTCAACGCATCCGCAATCTTGCCGAATCGTTTTCTGAGCTGACCCATTGTACCCTCATCATCGAAGGTTATAGGTGTGTGGGAACTGGGAAGTGGGCCCGCGGCCCTGGCCCTCGACGGCCGTTATGGTAATGCGGCTTCGGCTCGCTCGCGCCACGGCCGGGCTTTCGCCCGCCGGTTCACGGTTTTCGCGGCTCTGGCCTGGCCGGAGACGGACATCCTGCCGGCAGAACCGCATGGCCGGAGGATTCGCGAAAGCTCGTCAAACACGCGTCATCGAACGGAAAACGCAAAACGGGACAGAGGGCGCAATCCTCCATCGGGGGATTGCGCCCCTTGTTCCCATCGAACCGGACTGGTTGAAATCGTTACTTAATCTCAACCTTGGCGCCGGCCTCCTCAAGCTGCTTCTTGGCCTCGTCGGCCTCGGCCTTGGACACGGCTTCCTTCACCGGCTTCGGGGCCTCGTCCACCACGGCCTTGGCCTCCTTGAGGCCCAGGCCCGTCAGGGCGCGCACGACCTTGATGACGCCGATCTTGTTGTCGCCGGCGGCGGTCAGGATGACGTCGAACTCGGTCTTCTCCTCAGCGGCCTCGGCCGGGGCGGCGCCGGCGGCCGGAGCGGCGGCGAAGGCGGCCACCGGGGCGGCGGCGGAGACGCCGAACTTCTCCTCGAGCTCCTTGATGAACTCGGAGAGCTCGAGCACGGTCATATTGGCGATGAATTCGACAACCTGTTCTTTGGTCACGGACATGATCTTCTTCCTCCTGGGAACTTGATTCCGCTTACACGCGGCGGGGTTAGGCTGCGGCTTCCTTCTTGTCCTTGATTGCGGTCAAGGCATAGAGGCAGTTGCGCAGCAGGTTCGCGAACAGGCCCACAAAGTTGGTGGGCACGGCATTCATGGTGCCGAGAACCCGGGCCAACAGTTCGGGCTTGCTCGGAAGCTTGGCAAGCTCTTTCACGCCGTCCGCGTCAAGAAACTTTCCTTCAAGGCTGCCGTAACGCAGATCGAACTTCTTGCTCGTTCTGGCGAAATCCGACAGGGCCTTGGCCATGGCCACGGGGTCATCATACCCCAGCGCCACGGCGCAGTTTTCCTTGAAGTACTGCTCAAGGACCCCATGCGGGGTTTCCTTGAGAGCCAACCGGGCCAGGGTGTTCTTGACGACCTGGTAATCGACGCCGGCTACACGGAGCTTGGCGCGGAGGTCAGTGACCTCCTCCACGCTCATGCCCTTGAAGTCGGTGACGACGGCAATGCTTGCCCGACCTGCCTTCTCGCGAAGGCCTTCGATGATCTGGGCTTTTTCTTGCCTGTTCATCAACACTCCTCATCGTTGGGCCCGGAAAGCAGGTCAAAGCGGTCTCGGCAGGATATTAAGGGCGAACCCACCTGCTGTCTTCGACTCAACTTCCCGTGCGTATTTGAACCCCGCCCCCGACGCCATGAACGCCGGGGAACGGGGCCAGGTACCGTATTCCTAACTCTCCGTGAACTTGCGGATGCTCAAGGGGTCGATCTTCACGCCCGGGCCCATGGTGGTCGCCACGGCCATGGCCTTCAGATAGGTGCCCTTGGCGCTGGACGGCTTCAAGCGGTTCACCGCGTCCAGCAGGGCCTTCAGGTTCTCCAGGAGCTTCTCGGCCCCGAAGGAGACCTTGCCGATGGGGGCGTGCAGCACGCCCGCCTTGTCCACCTTGAACTCCACCTTGCCGGCCTTGAGTTCGCGCACGGCCTTGCCGATGTCGAACGTCACGGTGCCGGTCTTGGCGTTGGGCATCAGACCGCGGGGTCCGAGCACCCGGCCCACCTGGCCCACCAGGGCCATCATGTCCGGGGTGGCCACGGCCTTGTCGAACTCCAGCCAGCCGCCCTTGATCTTCTCCAGAAGATCCTCGGCGCCGGCGATGTCCGCCCCGGCCTCCTTGGCCTCGGCCTCCTTGTCACCCTTGCAGAAGGCGGCAACGCGCACGGTCTTGCCGAGCCCGTTGGGCAGGCTCACGGCGCCGCGCACCATCTGGTCCGAGTACTTGGGGTCCACGCCCAGGTTGATGGCCACGTCCACGGTCTCGTCGAACTTGGCGTAGGCTTTTTCCACGGCCATCTTGAGGGCCTCATCGACCTGAAACTTCTGCGTCAGGTCGAGGCCGTCGAGGGCCTTGCGGTATTTCTTTCCATGCTGTGCCATGGCTGCGTCCCTCACTAGGCTGTCACTTCAATGCCCATGCTCCGGGCGGTTCCCAAGACGCTGCGCTTGGCTGCCTCCACGTCCTTGGCGGTGAGATCGGGCATCTTGAGCTTGGCGATCTCCTCCACCTGGGCCATGGTCACCTTGCCGACCTTGTCCTTGTTGGGCGTCCCCGACCCCTTGTCCAGCTTGGCCGCCTTCAGGAGAAGCACCGAGGCCGGAGGGGTCTTGGTGATGAAGGTGAACGTGCGGTCGGCGTAGACGGTGATGACCACCGGAATGATCAGCCCCTTCTGCTCCTGGGTCTTGGCGTTGAACGCCTTGCAGAATTCCATGATGTTCACGCCGTGCTGGCCCAGAGCCGGGCCCACGGGCGGAGAGGGGTTGGCCGCCCCCGCGGGAATCTGCAGTTTGATCTTGCCAGTTATCTTCTTGGCCATTGTATTTTTCCTCGAACGGGCCGGCCCGTGGGCCGGGGAACCCGCCTATCCTTTCGTCACCTGAACGAAGTCAAGCTCCACGGGGGTCTGGCGCCCGAAAATGGACACAGCCACGCGCAGCTTGCCTTTGTCGTAGTTCACGTCCTCCACAACGCCGTTGAACCCGCCGAAGGGGCCGTCGATGACCCGGACCTCGTCCCCTCTCTCGAAGTGGAACTTGGGCCGGGGCTGCTCCTGACGCGTCTCCATCATGGCCAGAATGGCCTCGGCCTCGCTGTCCTTCATGGGCGTGGGGCGGTTTTTGCCGCCGACGAAGCCCGTGACGCGGGGGATGGACTGGATCAGGTGCCACGACTCGTCGCTCAGCACCATCTTGAGCATGACATAGCCGGGATAGAACTTGCGGGTGGAGGTCCGCTTCTCTCCCTTGACCATCTCCACGACCTTCTCGGTGGGCATGACCACTTCCTTGACCTGGCCGTGGTCCTGACCCGTCCGCATCATCTCGCGGATGGTCTGCTCGACGCGGTGCTCGAAGCCGGAATACGTATGCACGATATACCAGCGGGCCCGCTGCTCAGTCTGTGTACTTTCGACGATATCGCTCATCTGGCGCCTACAATCGGGTCACTAGGACAAAATCGCCGCAATCAGCTTGGAGAATCCCAGGTCAACGATCCCCAGGAACAGCGACATGACGAGAACAAGAACCAGGACGGCGAGACAGGTGGCCACGGTCTCCTTGCGGGTCGGCCAGACCACCTTCTTGATCTCGACCTTGGACTCCTCGAAGAACGTCCGGAACTCGCGGATCTTGCCCACGATGCCCGCGGACTGTTCGCTTTTTTCAGCAATGTCCTTCGTCTTGTCTTTGGCCATGGTTTCTCTTCCTGGTCTCTTGAAGATAGTGGCAGGGCAGGAGGGATTCGAACCCCCAACATCCGGTTTTGGAGACCGGCGCTCTAGCCGTTAGAGCTACTGCCCTGCGGTATGGAACCCTACTTGGACTCCCGGTGAAGCGTGTGTTTCTTGTCCCAGGGACAATACTTCTTCACTTCCAGGCGGCCGGTAGTGTTCTTCTTGTTCTTCTCGGTCGCGTAGTTGCGCCGCTTGCACTCGGTGCACTGCAACTGGATGTTGACCCGCATGACTTACTCCAGGATTTCGGTGACGACGCCCGCGCCGACCGTGCGGCCGCCTTCGCGGATGGCGAAGCGCAGGCCCTTTTCCATGGCGATGGGGGCGATGAGTTCAACGGTGAAGGTGGCGTTGTCGCCGGGCATGACCATTTCCACGCCCTCGGCCAGGGTCACCACACCGGTGATGTCCGTGGTGCGGAAGTAGAACTGGGGACGGTAGCCGGAGAAGAACGGCGTGTGACGGCCGCCCTCTTCCTTGGACAGGACGTACACCTCGCCCTTGAACTTGCGGTGCGGGGTGATGCTGCCCGGCTTGGCCAGCACCTGGCCGCGCTCCACGTCCTCGCGCTTCACGCCGCGCAGGAGCACGCCCACGTTGTCGCCGGCCTGGCCCTGGTCCAGGATCTTGCGGAACATTTCCACGCCGGTGCAGGTGGACTTGACGGTGTCCTTGATGCCGATGATGGCCACTTCGTCGCCGACCTTGACGATGCCGCGCTCCACACGACCGGTCACCACGGTGCCGCGGCCGGAGATGGAGAAGACGTCCTCGATGGGCATCAGGTAGGGCATGTCGATATCGCGCTTGGGCTCCGGAATGTAGGCGTCGCAAGCGTCGAGCAGCTCGAAGATGGGCTTGGCGTCGGCCGAGTTCACATCGTCGGACTCCAGGGCCTTCAGGGCCGAGCCCTTGACGATCGGGATCTCGTCGCCGGGGAAGCCGTACTTGGTGAGCAGCTCGCGCACTTCCAGCTCGACCAGCTCCAGCAGCTCGGCGTCGTCGACCATGTCGCACTTGTTCAGGAACACGACCATGGAGGGCACGCCCACCTGACGGGCGAGCAGGATGTGCTCACGGGTCTGGGGCATGGGGCCGTCGGTGGCCGCGACCACCAGGATGGCGCCGTCCATCTGGGCCGCGCCGGTGATCATGTTCTTGATGTAGTCGGCGTGGCCGGGGCAGTCCACGTGGGCGTAGTGGCGCTTGGCCGTCTCGTACTCCACGTGGGCCGTGGCGATGGTGATGCCGCGTTCCTTCTCTTCCGGGGCCTTGTCGATCTGGTCGAAGGCCACGAACTGACCCATGCCCTTGAGGGCGGCCATCTTGGTGATGGCGGCGGTGAGGGTGGTCTTGCCATGGTCGATGTGACCGATGGTGCCGATGTTAACGTGCGGCTTGCTCCGCTCAAACTTAGCCTTACCCATTGCGAACCCCCTAGACTAAAAAGTTCCGTTCCGTTTGGAGTTTATGATTTCTGTGGAGCCCACGATCGGATTTGAACCGATGACCTCTTCCTTACCAAGGAAGTGCTCTACCTCCTGAGCTACGTGGGCCTTGCACGCGTAGAAGACGCATGGAAGGGGCGCGGCTGGAGCGGGAAACGGGAATCGAACCCGCAACCCTCAGCTTGGAAGGCTGATGCTCTAGCCAATTGAGCTATTCCCGCCTCGACGCTTCCGTAGTCCATCAGCAGGGACAATCCCTGCCTCCTACAGCGCGACTTGCCCAAAGATCGGTGGTGGTGGGGGGAGGATTTGAACCTCCGAAGTCATACGACGACAGATTTACAGTCTGTTCCCTTTGGCCACTCGGGAACCCCACCACATGGAGCTGGCGATGGGACTTGAACCCGCAACCTACGGATTACAAATCCGTTGCTCTGCCAGTTGAGCTACGCCAGCACGCGCGAACGAAGGGATATACGCCCTTGCCCGTTAAAAAGCAAGGATTTATTCCTGGCCAGCCCCTCCGGCCGCACGTCCCCGGCTCACGCCAGGGAGCCGCACCCTTTACCCACCGCAGCCCCCTCCTGTCAAGCCGGATTCCCCTCCCGGGCAAAAAAAATCCGCTTTTTTTCTTTGACGCCCGGCCCGGCGATGCGTATTTGGCCCTCCATGCGCACCCCGCCCATCTCCCCGGACGCCCCCTGGCTGGCCCCCCTGGCCGGCTATTCGGACCTGCCCTTCCGCATCCTCTGCCGCCGCATGGGCGCGGCCGCGGCCTGCACCGAGATGGTCAGCGCCAAGGGCCTGCTCTACGGCGGGGGCGGCACGGAGCGCATCCTGGCCACCCATCCCGAGGACGAGCCCCTGGTGGTCCAGCTCTTCGGCTCCGAGCCCGAGACCTTCGGCCCGGTCATGGACGATCTCCTGGCCCGGGGCTTCCGCTGGTTCGACCTGAACTCCGGCTGCCCGGTGCGCAAGGTCCTCAAGTCCGGCAGCGGGGCCGCCCTGCTCCAGCGCCCCGAAACCCTGTTGGCCGTGGCCAAGGTCATGGTCCGGGCCGCGGGCCCCGGGGCCGTGGGGGTCAAGATCCGCCTGGGCTTCCAGCTGGGCGAGGAGGTCTTCCTGGACCTGGCTAGGCGCCTGGAGGACCTGGGCGTGGGCTGGATCACCCTGCACCCGCGCTACGCCCGCCAGATGTTCTCGGGCCAGGCCCACTGGGACCGGCTGGCCGCCCTGGTGGCGGCCGTGCGCCTGCCGGTCATCGCCAGCGGCGACCTGTTCAGCGCCGAGGACGCCGTGCGCTGCGTGGAGCAGACCGGGGTGGCCGGGCTCATGTTCGCCCGCGGGGCCCTGCACGACCCCTCGATCTTCGCCCGCTACCTGGGCCTGCGCCGGGGCGAGCCCCTGGCCCCGGCCGACGGCGCCTTCCTGGCCGGGATCGTGGGCGAGCACATCCGCCTGACCCGGGAGTTCGACGGCTCCCTGCGCTCCTTCCGCAAGATCCGCTCGCTCATCCCGCGCTACGCCCGGGGATTGCGCAATGTCCGGGCCCTGCGCACGCAGCTGCTCTGCTGCCTGACCTGGGAGGCCCTGGAAGAAACCGCCGCGGGCATCGAGCACCTGGAGCCCGCCGACGGGCCTCAACCCGGAGAAGACGCGGCTTTCCCATTGACGGACCCTTATGTACCAGAATAACCTGACCGATATGGGTCGTACCTGACACCACAACCGGAGACTGCAGGCCATGGTCAAGACCACCAACATCCTCCTGGAAGCCGGAACCAACGAACTTGAAGTCGTGGAGTTCTACATCGAGGAACCGGCTCGCGGGAACGATGCCGAGTCCTACAAGGGCTACTACGGCGTCAACGTGGCCAAGGTCCTGGAGATCATGCAGAAGCCCAAAATCACCGAGATGCCCGAAGTTTCCCATCCCTCGGTGCTCGGGGCCTTCAACCTGCGCTCCAAGGTCATCCCCCTGGTGGACCTGGCCATGTGGCTCGGCAAGAAACGCGTGGAGAACGAGCCGCCCAAGGTCATCGTCACCGAATTCAACAAGGTCACCTCGGCCTTCATGGTCTCGGGCGTGACCCGCATCCACCGCATCAGCTGGGAGGAGGTCGAGGCCCCCAACCGCTACGTGGCGGCCCTGTCCTCCAACTCCATCACCGGCGTGGTCAAGCTCGAGGGCCGCATCGTCTTCATCCTGGACCTGGAGAAGATCGTGGCCGAGCTCAACCCGAGCCTGGCCCTGCGCCTGGACGACAACGTGGACTGGGACTCCTCCGAGCACTACAAGGCCCTCATCGCCGACGACTCCTCCATGATCCGGGAGATGATGAAGGACCTCCTGACCAAGGCCAATTTCCAGGTGGAGAGCTGCAACAACGGCAAGGAGTGCTGGGACCGGCTCCAGGAGATCAAGGGCAAGGCCGAGTCCGAGAGCCGCCCGCTCTCCGACTTCGTCCAGGTGGTTGTCTCGGACATCGAGATGCCCGCCATGGACGGCCACAACCTGACCAAGCGCATCAAGGACGACCCGGTGCTGCGCAAGCTGCCGGTGATCCTGTTCTCCTCGCTCATCACCGACAAGCTGCGCCACAAGGGCGATTCCGTGGGCGCGGACGACCAGATCTCCAAGCCCGAGATCACCCACCTGGCCCAGCGGGCCCTGGCCCTGATCCAGGAGCACGACACCGCCGCGGTCTAGCCCGGCGACGCGCCACAGAAAACCGCGGCGGCCCGGAATTCCGGGCCGCCGCTTTATTTTTTCGCCTCAGGGGCGCAGGGCCCGGGCCACGGTCAGGGCTGAGCAGGCCAACATGGAATCGGCCGCGCGTTCCGCCAACTCCGCTGCAAATCCCTCCAGCCCGGGACGCGGGCCGAACAGACAGTGGCGCTCCATGCCCGCCCGGATGCGCGCCGCCAGTTCCTGGGACTCGGGCTGCGGCAGGTCCGGCAGATCCATCAACCGGGGTTCTTCGCAGCCCTGGGCCCAGCGCGCCGCCCCTGCCCCGGCCCGGACCCCGAAGACCTGGGTGGCCAGGACCATGGCCCCGCCCAGGCGGTTGGCCCCGTGCATGCCCGTGGCGCACTCGCCGCAGGCGAACAGGCCCGGCACGCTGGTCCGGCCGTCCTGGTTCACCACGGCTCCGCCGTTGCCCGCATGGGCGCAGCACTCCAGGCAAAACTCCCGGCCCTGGGCCGTGGTCAGCCGCACCAGCCCGTCCGCTCCCCGCTGCGCCAGGAGCAGTTCGTCCAGGGCCGCGTCGGCCAGGCCATAGCCCGCGGGGCAGTGCCGGGACCGGGACCCGGCCTGGGCCAGGACCGGATGGTCCGGGCCGAGACGCAGCTCCCCCGGGGGTCCGTGGAGCACGGTCCCGGCCGCCAGCACCGAGGACGGGGGCACGAACCGCCCGCTGACCACATCGTTCCAGAAGAACTGGAGAAATCCGGCATTGGCCAGCCGGGCCCCGGCCGCGTCCAGCAGGCCATAGGACAGGCCCGTGTTGCCCGGCCCGGACATCTGGCGGGCAAAGAGCGGGGCCGGGCCACCTGCGGCCAGGACCACGGCCCGGGCCGCGATGCACCGCCCGGTTCCGTCCACGGCCCGGAACAGGGCCCCGGCCGCCCTGCCCTCTTCCTTCAGAAGCAGCCGGGCCTCCAGGCCCTCCCGGAAACACACTCCGGCGGCCAGGGCCTGGCCGCGCAGGCGCTCAAAGGCCTGGCCCAGGTTGTCGAAGACCACGGCCCGGGGGACATCGCTGAAGCAGCCCGGGATGCGGGCCAGAGAGCCATCGGCCCGGCGCCGGAACTCCAGGCCCCAGTCCAGGAGGTCCGCCAGCCGTGCGGCCCCCTCCTGGCGCAGCAGGGCCGCCAGGTCCGGGTCCGCGAACCCGGGCGCGGCCAGGGCCAGGACCTCGGCCTCGAAGCCCGGGTCCCCCTCGGGGTCCGGGACCTGCATGCCCAGGGCGTTGTTGCGGTTGGCGAAGGAGGAGCCGGAAGGGCCGGAAACGGGGCAGGCCAGGGTCAGGGGCAGGTCCGGGGCCGCGGCCCGGGCGGCCAGGGCCGCGCGAAAGCCCGCCAGGCCCGCGCCGATGACGAGCACGCCGGTGCGGAACGGGGCGGGTCCCCGGTTCACTTCCCCAGCATCTTGCGGGCAAAGGCCCGCATCTTCTCGGCCTCGGCGAACTGGGGGTTCACTTCCAGGGCCTTCTGGGCGGCTTCGTCCACCTTGGCCCACTTCTTCCAGTCGATGTACAGCCGGCCCATGTTGAAAAAGAGGAACTCGTCCTGTTTGCTGATCTCCAGGGCCTTGAGATAGTACTTCTCGGCCGTGGCGAAGTCCTGCATCTTGCGCAGCACGATGCCGATGCGGTTGTACAGGTGGATGGCGTTGGGATCGTGGCGCAGGGCCTCCTCCAGGTAGCCCAGGGCATCCTGGTAGCGGCCCACCTTGAGGAAGCGGTCGGCGATGTCGGCCTTGAGGTCCGTGTCCGCCGGAAATTCCGAGATGAGCTGGTTGAAGAGGGCCTTGGCCTCCTCGAACTTGCCCGCATCCAGCAGGCCTTGGGCGTTGCCGAGCATTCCGGCCTTGCGGCGCTCCAGTTCGGCCAGATCCTTCTGGGCGTCCTCGGTGACCAGGTTCTGCATCTCCTGGAGCAGCTCGTAGATGGCGTCCAGCAGCGCCTTCTCCTCGCCCGGGGTGTACTGGATCACCAGGGGATAGATCTTGCGCAGGCCGGGGTCGGAATTGAGCACGTTGACCGCATCCGCCAGCAGCCTGGCGAATTCGTCCTTCTCGCTCTTCATGAGCGAAGACTTCAGGATCACGATGAGCGAGTCATGCACGGCCTGGACCGCAGGCATGCTCTTGCCCTGCTTGAGCTGCGTACGGATCGCCGAAAGCCTCTGCCGCGCCTTGGTCAGTTCCGTGGACATGCGCTCCCCCCCTTGTTGCGCTCCCCTATTTGCCGGTGCTCTGGCGCACCATGTCCCGGAACCGGGACATGAAATATTGGCTGTCGTGGGGCCCCGGCGCGGCCTCCGGATGGAACTGGATGGCCAGGATGGGCTTGTCGCGGTGGGCGAAGCCCTCCAGGGTCCCGTCGTTCAGGTTGCGGTGGGTCTCCTTGAGGAAATCGAGGCCCGAGACGTCCACGCAGAACCCGTGGTTCTGGGAGGAGATCTCGATCTTGCCGGTGTCCAGGTCGAGCACGGGGTGGTTGCAGCCGTGGTGTCCGAACTTGAGCTTGAAGGTGGTCCCGCCCAGGGCCAGGCCCAGGAGCTGGTGGCCCAGGCAGATCCCGGCCACGGGGTAGTCCCGGGTCAGGTCCCGGGTGGCCTCCACCGCGGTGGTCACGGCCGCGGGGTCGCCGGGGCCGTTGGACAGGAACACGGCGTCGGGCTGGAGCGCCCGGACCTGGGCCGCGGTATAGCAGGAGGGCACCACCAGGAGGTCGAAGCCCTGGCCGGCCAAAAGCCGCAGGATGTTCCACTTGATGCCGAAGTCGTAGACCACCAGCCGGGGGCCTTTGCCCGGCCAGTCGTAGCCCTTGTCCGCGTCCACGGCGCGGGGGGCCTTGCCGTCCCAGGTGTAGGCCGCGCCGCAGGTGACCCGGTCGGCCAGGTTCAGGCCCTCCATGGAGGGGATGGCCCGGGCCCGGGCGACCAGTTCCTCGGGCGAAAGGTCCTCGGTGGTCATGTAGCCGCGCTGGGCCCCGTGCAGGCGCAGGTGGCGGGTCAGCGCCCGGGTGTCGATGCCCTCGATGCCCATGATCCCGGCCTGTTCCAGGTACTCGGGCAGGGGCATGGCCGCGCGCCAGTTGCTCGGGCGCTTGCAGCACTCCTTGACGATGAAGCCCTCGCACTGGACCTTGGAGGATTCCACGTCCTCGGGGTTGACCCCGTAGTTGCCGATGAGCGGATAGGTCATGCAGACCATCTGGCCCACGTAGGAGGGGTCGGTGAGGATCTCCTGATACCCGGTCATGCCGGTGTTGAAGATGACCTCGCCCTCGGCCGCGCCGGGGCCGGTGAAGGTGGCGCCCTCGAAGCGGGCTCCGTCTTCCAGGGTCAGGACGGCTTTCATCGATTCTGCTCCATGAGAATGTTGCGCACGAGCTCCAGGTCCTCGGGCCGGTCCACGGCGTGGCAGAGACATTCGGTCAGGACCACGCGGATCGGGATGCCGTTTTCCAGAAGCCGCAATTGTTCCAGCTTCTCGCGGGTTTCCAGGGGGGCCGGCGGCAGGGCGGCGAAGCGGGCGAGCGTCTTCATGCGGAAGGCGTAGAGCCCGATGTGCAGGAGATAGTCCCGGCCCTCGCCCCAGGGGATGGCCGCACGGGAGAAATAAAGCGCATCGCCCCGTCTGTCCAGCACGACCTTGACCCGGTCCGGGCTCTGGGCCGCGGCGGGGTCCATGGTCCGGGCCAGGGTGGCGGCCTGGACCCCGGGGTCCGCGAAGGGCGCCAGCACCTGGGAGAGCATGGCCGGGTCCAGGGCCGGTTCGTCGCCCTGGATGTTCACCACCACGGCCTCCTCGGGCACGCCCAGGGCCCGGGCCGCCTCGAGCACGCGGTCCGTGCCGCTGGCGTGGTCCGGCCGGGTCATGAGCACGGGCACGTCCAGGGCCTCGGCGGCCTGGCGGATGCGTTCGTCGTCCGTGGCCAGGACCACCGAGCAGAGCTCCGGGCAGCGGCTGGCCCGCTGGTGCACGTGCCAGAACATGGGCCGTCCCAGGATGTCGGCCAGGGGCTTGCCCGGAAAGCGGGTGGAGCCGTAGCGCGCCGGGATGACGCCGTAGCACGGGGGAAGGGTCTTCATGGGCTGTAGGGGGTTCTCTATCCGTTCTCCAGCCATTGGGCAATACGGCCGCAGACCGCCGCGGCGCCGCCGGTCCGGCTGGCGGCGTAATCCAAAACCGCGCGGCGCACGGCTGCGCGGTCCGGGGGCCGCGCCAGGAAGGCCAGCAGGGCCTCCAGGACCCCGTCCCCGTCCCGGGCCTCGCGCAGCGGGCCCAGGTCCAGGATGGCCCGGCCCACCCAGGCGAAGTTGTCCCAGTGCGGGCCCGTGACCGTGGGTGTGCCCAGGCCCAGGGGCTCCAGGAAGTTCTGCCCGCCCAGGGGCTTGAGGCTGCCGCCCACAAAGGCCGCCCGGGCCAGGCCGTAGGCGCGGCCCAGCTCGCCGAACACGTCCCAGAGCAGCACCGTGCCCGGCACGGCCGGGGCGTTCAGGCTCGAGCGCCGCACGCAGGGGACGCCGGTCCGGGCCAGCCGCCGGATCCAGGGCTCCACCCGGTCCATGTGCCGGGGAAAGAGCCCGACCACGGTGCCCGGGGCCCGGTCCAGAAGCCCGGCCAGCACCCCCGCCACCGCGCCCTCCTCCTGGCGGCGCACCGAGCCCAGGACCACGAAGTCCGTGTCCGGGGCGAGCAGCCCGGCCAGGGGGTTGTCCCCGCCGGGCGCGGCGCTGCGGGCCAGGCGGTCGAACTTGATGTTGGGCATGAGCCCCACCCGCTCGCGGCCAAAAAGCTTCTCGAAGCGCCTGGCGTCCTCCGGGGACATGGCCAGGACGAAGTCCGGGGCCAGCAGCTTGGCGGCCCCGGGAAAGCGGCGGTACCCGGCCAGGCTCTTCGCGGTCATCCGGCCATTGGCCAGGAGCACGCGCGTGCCCTGGCGGCGGCAGGCGGCCATGAATCCGGGCCAGAGCTCGCTCTCCAGAAGCACGGCCACGTCCGGGGCCGCGGCGGCCACCGCCTGCTCCATGAGCCGGGGCGCGTCAAAGGGGAAATAGCGCGTCTGCACGCTCAGGCCCGGGTCCAGGTCCGGCGAGGCCGCGGCCTGACGCAGCACGCCCAAGCCCTGGCTCGTGTTCGTGGTGCAGAGCACGGAAAGCCCGCCCGCCGGGGCCCGCAGCCGGCGCAGGACCTCCCAGGCCAGAAAGGCCTCCCCGGCCGAGGCCGCCTGGATCCAGACCCGGGCCCGGGCCGGGAGCCCGCTTCGCAGGGTGCGCTCGTCCAGGCCCTCGCGCAGGCGGTGGTGGCGGGAAAGCAGGGGAATGGCCAGTTTCCAGGCCAGACCGTAGACCGATTCCAGCAGGGTCTTCATGGCCGCGCGGGCCTCACGCCCGGCTCCGGCCGCCGCGCTCCTCCAGGCCGAGCCGGATGAGTTCGGCCACAAGGGCCGGGAAATCCAGGCCGATCTCGGCCGCGGCCCGGGGCACCAGGCTGGTGGGGGTCATGCCCGGCAGGGTGTTCATCTCCAGGAGGAAGAGCCCCTCGCCGTCCCAGATGAAGTCGCCCCGGCTGTACCCGGACAGGCCCAGGGCCCGGTGGGCCCGCAGGGTCAGGTCCTGGACCCGGGCGGTGACCTCCGCGGGCACCGGCGCGGGGCAGATCTCCTCGGCCCCGTCCGCGGCGTACTTGTTCTCGTAGTCGAAGAAGGCCGCGCCGTGCTTGGGCCGGATCATGATGAGCGGCAGGGCCCGCTCACCCAGGACCCCGCAGGTCAGCTCCGTGCCGTTCACCCCGCACTCGGCCAGGGCCACGTCGTTCATGCCGAAGACCAGGTCCAGGGCCGGGCCCAGCTCCCCGGGCTCACGCACCAGGCTCATGCCCAGGCTGGAGCCGCCGGAGTTGGGCTTGACGAACAGCGGCAGGGGCAGGGCCTGGACCTGGGACAGGTCGTTCTCGTCGCAGACCAGGGCCCAGTCCGGGGTGGGGATGCCCTCGGAACTGAAGACCTCCTTGGCCGCGGCCTTGTTCAAGGCCAGGAACGAGCCCGCCGGGCCCGTGCCCTGGTAGGGGCAGCCGGCCTTGTCCAGGAGGGCCTGGATCAGGCCGTCCTCCCCGGGCGCGCCGTGGAGGTTCAGGAAGGCGAAGTCGTGCCCGCGGGCCTCGGCCTGGATCTCCCGGAAGCGCCGGGAGGGGTCCAGGAAGGTCACGGTGTGGCCCAGGTCCTGGAGCGCGGACTCGATCTTGCGGGCCCCGGACAGGGAGACCTCGCGCTCACTGGACCAGCCGCCTGCGATCAGAAGGACGCGCATGTGAGATCCACCTCGAGGGCCTGGCTGAAAAGCTGTTCGATCTGCCGCCCCTGCTCGTGGGTGGCCTCGATGCGGGCGCGGATGGCCTCGCTGGAGCCGTAGCGCGCGAGCAGGTCCTGAAAGCGGTCCTCCATGGACACGAGCCGGTCGTGGGCCACGCGCTTGTCGCCGTAGAGCACGCAGAGCGGCGCGAAGTCGCGCTCGATCTCGGCCTCGAAGGGCCAGAACACGTGGTGCATGACGCCCTGGGCGATGCGCGGGTTGCCGGTGTGCTCCATGACCCAGGAGGCCCCCAGCTGGCTGTGGTTGCCGCCGAAGCGGATGGTGTAGGTCTTGGCCAGGTCGTGGAGCAGGGCCGAGGCCCGCACCAGGGCCGGGTCCACGGCGAAGCCCTTGTCCCGGCCCCGCTCGGCCAGGAACGTGGCCACCCGGGCCACCAGCAGGCTGTGCTCGCGGATGTTCGGGAGCATCTCGTAGCGCTCCCAGAGCTCCAGGCAGGCGGCCTCGCCGGGCACGGGCCAGGTCTCCTCGCCCGGACGGGTGGGCGGCGCGGACAGGGGCGGAATCAGGTGGCGGAGGACGCCTCCGGGCTTGGGCAGGGTGGTATGTGCGCTCATGGCCGTTGGCTGGGCGGGCGGCCGCCCATGGACGGGAACCTAACAGTCCACAGGGCAAAAATAAAGCGGAACGTGCCTCCCGGCCGGGAGTCCACGGGCAAACACTTTTCCCTTGCCATTTTTCCCCTGTCCAAGTAAATGCGACTCTCGTGCCCCGGCAGGCGGACGTCCGTCCCGCCCTTCACCGCGGCCGACCATCGTGTCAACACATCGCGAGGAGGAATCCAATGGCTGTTGTGGAATTCAAAGGCAAGAAGTTCGAGGTGGACGAGGACGGTTTCCTGCAGCGCTTCGACGACTGGAA